>OLSM01000038.1_pt1 | contig 141196 bp, 151 predicted proteins | sample 1672721 | NCBI WGS metagenome assembly OLSM01 (sample SAMEA3136717, study PRJEB25190) | human gut metagenome
GAGTGTGGCTCAGTTTGGTAGAGCGCTACGTTCGGGACGTAGAGGTCGCAAGTTCAAATCTTGTCACTCCGACTTAAAGCCAAGGCTTAAAAAAGGAATTGCATGAAAATGCAGTTCCTTTTTTTGCGTGCTAAAATCTATCCCTTAAATATATTCCTATGTCGGAAGATGTCGATTTGTGGTAGAATATAGACATCACTATAGATCGAGGTTTTGCGCTATGAAAGATAGAATATCCGCTTTTATGCCTTTCTGCTATTTTATGGCATTGGTCCTATATCTGGAACTGGCGTTCCATGTAGTTATGTTCCATTCCCTTAATAAGGATATTGTGTACATTGTATTATTCTCTTTGTCCATCGCCCTTATTCTGGGCTTTGCGTGCAGCCGCTTAAGCCCCGGGACGAATTACATTCTAAGCCTGTCCGCAACAGTCCTTCTGTGTGTATTCTTCTGCGCCCAGTTGGTTTACCATGCGGTCTTCCAGAAGTTCCTCGCCCTTTTCAGCATGCTGGGCGTGGCGGATCAGGCCTTTGACTTCATGGAAGTCATATCCAAGAACGTGCTGGGCAGCCTTCTGGGGATTCTGCTCTTATTGGCTCCCATTCCCTTGCTTATCATCGGTTATCGTAAGAGACGCCTTACATTTCCAAAAGTCAGTCTTCGAAGCGGCCTTGCCTGCCTGGGCGCCGCCTGCGAATGCTTCCTGATCGCATTTCTCCTATTGAACATGGGCAGCCAGGCGCCTTACAGTCCTTATGACATCTATTTTCATAACGTGTCTACTGATATGACGGTAGAGCATTTTGGCGTGCTTTCCATGACTCGGCTGGATGGAATCTATGCCATTGCCGGCAAGCCAGAGAAGACGCTCCAGCTGGCGGATATGGCTTCCTTTGGTGAAGCCTCCGTGACAAAGGCTTCCGTGGATACCTCGCCCAATGTCCTGAACATTGATTTTGAAGCGATTCTTAATGCCGCCCCGGATGACGACGTTCGCCAGCTGACGCAGTATTTCAAGGAACGTCCCGGCACTTCCAAGAATGAGTATACCGGGATGTTCAAGGGATATAACGTCATCTTCATCACCGCGGAGGGATTCTCCCGGTTCGTGATTGATGAGGAGCGTACGCCCACTTTGTACCGGCTAAAGAATGAGGGATTTGTATTCGAGCATTATTATACGCCCGGCTGGTATGCCAGTACTTCCGACGGGGAGTATGCCAATCTGACGGGACTGCTTCCTACGGATGGCATCGTATCTATGAAGGTCGCAGGAGAGCATGGCAATGATATGCGCTTTACTCTTGGACAGCAGTTAAAGAGGCTTGGCTACACGGTCAATGGCTACCACAATAACAGTTATACCTACTATGGCCGGGATCTCTCCCATCCGAATATGGGCTATGACTGGCATGGCACCGGAAACTGGTTCCAGCCGGAGAAAACAGACAGCGGAAAGGATTACTGGCCCCAGTCGGATCTTCAACTCATGGAGCAGAGCATTCCCGATTATATGGACAGCGAGCCATTCCACACCTACTACATGACGGTCAGCGGCCATATGCTGTATGATGTAAGCGGCAACCAGATGGCGTACCGCAACTATGACGCAGTGGCTGATCTTCCTTATTCGGAGACCACCAAAGGCTATCTGGCCTGCCAGCTGGAACTGGAAAAGGGGATGAAATTACTGGTCTCGGAACTGGAAGAGCGTGGAATCGCCGATCATACCATGATCGTATTGGGAGCAGACCATATCCCCTACAATGACAAGCCAGTTTGTGATGAGTTGGCAGGACATGAACTGGAGCCATCTATAGAATGGTACCAGAATGACTTGATCATCTGGTCCGGCAGCATGGAGGAACCCGTGAAAGTAGACAAGTACTGTTACGACGTGGATATCCTTCCTACCATCTCCAATCTTCTGGGGCTCGATTATGATTCCCGGCTTATGATTGGACAGGATATCCTCTCAGACGCCCCTTCGCTGGTCTGTTTCCCTGACAGGAGCTTTATATCGGACAAATGCATCTACAATGCTTCCACCGGCTCTGCCACGCCTCTTGCGGACGAATCCGTATCCCAGGAGTACCTGGATTCCATGTCCACCGATATTTATAACCGGTTTACCGTTTCGGAGAAAGTCTTGAGCACAGATTACTACAAATATATCGAAGAGAACCTTCCATAAAAGGGTAAAAAAGGGATGCCCGCATGCGATACATGCTGGCATCCCTTTTTTCATCCTCGCTATATCTTCTTGATCCGCTCAATCGCACGGACTGTATTTTCATAAGATCCAAAGGCAGTGAGACGGAAATATCCCTCGCCGCTTGGCCCGAATCCTGAACCGGGAGTTCCCACCACATTGGCCTTTTCCAGCAGATAGTCAAAGAATTCCCAGGAAGTCATCCCTTTTGGCGTCTCCAGCCAGATATACGGCGCGTTCACGCCTCCCGACACGTTGTAGCCTGCCTCCTTCAGCCCATCGTAGATGACGGAGGCATTCTTCATATAATAGGCAACCTGCTCTTTTAACTGTGCCTTTCCAGTTTCGGAATACACTGCCTCCCCGGCCTTCTGGACAATATAGGGGGCTCCGTTATACTTGGTCCCGTGCCGCCTCGCCCACAGGGAATGCAGCATCACGTCTCCACATTTCAGATCCTTGGGAATCACGGTGGCGCCAAGCCTTACGCCTGTAAATCCGGCATTCTTGGAGAAACTTCGAAGCTCGATCGCGCAGGTTCTTGCGCCTTCGCACTCATAGATGGTGTGCGGCACGTCCACTTCACTAATGTATGCTTCATAGGCTGCGTCATAGATGATGACCGCGCCCGCCTTATTGGCATAGTCCACCCATTCCTGCAACTGAGACTTGGTAATAGTAGATCCGGTAGGGTTATTCGGGAAACACAGATAGATGATATCCGGCGTTTCTTTCGGCAGCTGGGGCGCGAATCCGGTCTCTTTCGTACAAGGCATGTAGATCACATCGCTCCATGTCTCCGACTTCTGGTCATAGACCCCGGTACGCCCGGCCATTACGTTCGTATCTACATAGACGGGATAGACTGGGTCGCATACGGCAATCTTATTATCCTTCGCGAATATTTCCTGGATATTTCCGGAATCGCACTTTGCTCCATCTGAGATGAATATCTCGTCGGCCTTTATATCACATCCTTTGTCCTGGTAATCATTCTTTGCCATGGCGCTTCTTAGGAACTCGTATCCCAAGTCCGGGGCATATCCATGAAAGGTCTCTGCATGGGCCATTTCATCTACCGCGCCGTGGAGGGCGTCAATGATCGCCGGCGCCAGCGGCTGAGTCACATCGCCGATTCCAAGCCTGATAATGTCCTGTTTTGGATTGGCTTCCTGAAAAGCCGCCACTTTTTTGCCAATCGTGGAAAAGAGGTAACTTCCTGGTAACTTCAAGTAATCTTCATTTACTTTAAACATCTTCCCGTCTCCTTTTTTGTAATGTTTTCTGTTTATATTGCAATCTCCCCATCGTATACAACGGTAGCGGGCCCGGTCATATAGACTCTGTCAGCCTCCTGATCCCACTCGATCAAGAGATCACCGCCCAGCAGTTTCACGGTAACCTGGTCTTCCGTCATCCCGTTTAATATGCTGGCTACCGCCACTGCGCAGGCGCCGGTTCCACAGGCCAGAGTCTCGCCGGAGCCTCTCTCCCACACGCGCATCTCTACGGTCTTGCGGTCCAGAACCTTGGCAAACTCCGTATTGACTCTTTTTGGGAACCTCTCATGATTCTCGAATTTGGGGCCTACATGTTCGATTTTCACTCCTTCAAGATCCTTCACATAGACGACTACATGGGGATTGCCCATGGAAACCCCGGTCATCCGGTATTCCATGCCTCCCACGATGATCGGCTCGTTCACCACGCGCTCTTCATCTGATACGATAGGAATTCTCTCCGGCTTAAGCTCTGGTTTTCCCATATCTACTTTTACAAGAGCGACCTTGCCATCCTTAATGGTAAGATCCAGATATTTGATGCCTCCCAGGGTCTCCACAGATATGCTGGTCTTATCCGTAAGCCCATAATCATACACATACTTCGCCACGCAGCGGATGCCGTTGCCGCACATCTCCCCCCTGGATCCATCCGCATTATACATCTCCATCTCAAAATCCGCTACTTTGGATGGATTGATCATGATCAACCCATCCGAGCCAATCCCAAAGTGTCTGTCGCTTACGAACCTGGCTACCTCGGATGGATGTTCCACCTTCTCTTTGAAACAATTCACATAGACATAATCGTTCCCCAAACCATGCATTTTTGTAAATCTCATACCAATACTCTCCTTTATGACTACTCTTCTTATTCGGCCATGATGCTTAGCACCATTTGGGCCGTCTCTACCATATTCGTCCCGCTGTCCATACTACTCTTTTGCAGATATCTGTGGGCCTCGGCTTCCGACATGTTGTTGCGCGCCATTAGCAGTTCTTTCGCCTGACTGATCACTTCCTGCTGCCTGGGGTCTCTGGTTTTTCGATCCAGCCTTCGCTTTCTTCTCCTTTGCCCCATATTGCGAAGCATCATATCCATCGTATTCATCAGATCATATGCCTTAACAGGCATTGACAGCCCCACGATGCCGTCGATCAGGCCTGTGCTCCATTTATCCGCAGATGCGATCAGAAGCATCTCGAATTGCTCTGGAAGATATTCCCGCAGTTCCGTATACATCATATCTTTTAACTTATAACCGCATACCACGATTCCTTCATCCAAGGCATCCGCATAGTTCAGTGCCTGGGCGCCTGTGGTACATGCTCCTGTCACATCCATGCCGCCGCGAACTAGCAGGTTCCGAATATTGGCTGCATTGCCCTTATTGGGAAATACGACAATAATACCTACCAAGCTGATACCTCCTGTTTTGCTCCTTGTCTACGTGTTCCAGCAGGAATGTCTACAGGCGGTGCAGGTATCTGCTTATCTCCCAATCCGTGACCTGGGCGCGGTAATCTGCATATTCTCTTGTCTTCGCCTCGATATATTTCTTAGACAGATCTTCTCCCAGTACGCTTTGTATAAATGCATCCTTCTCAAATTCCCTGGCCGCTTCCAGAAGGCTTCCCGGAAGCATCTCTATCCCGGAAGCCTTCCTCTCTTCCTCGGACATCTCATAGATGTTGCAGTCAACGCTCTTGGGCGGCATGATCTCATTTTGGATTCCCTCAAGTCCTGCCGCCAGGCAAACTGCCAGTGCCAGATAAGGATTGGCCGATGGGTCAGGGCTTCTGAGTTCGATTCTTACGGCATCTCCCCTGGTATCGGGGATCCGGATCAGCGGCGTCCTGTTCCTGGCTGACCAGGCAATGTATACCGGAGCCTCATAGCCTGGAACCAGACGTTTATAAGAATTGACCACCGGATTGGTGATAAAGCAGATGGCCTTCATATGCTTCATAAGTCCGCCAATGAACCAATAGGCTTCCTTGCTTAATCCTGCAGGATCTTTTGAATCATGAAATATGTTGATGCCGTCTTTTCTCATAGACATATTAATATGCATTCCTGAGCCATTTATACCGGACTTTGGCTTCGGCATAAATGTTGCATGCAGTCCATGGCGCTTGGCAATGGTCTTTACGACCAGCTTAAAAGTCATAATACTGTCCGCTGAAGCCAATGCCTCGTCATAGTGGAGATCGATCTCGTGCTGCGCAGGCGCGGATTCATGATGGGATGCCTCAATCTCATATCCCATATCCTCCAGTGTCAGCACCATATCACGCCGCGCATTCTCTCCTAAGTCCAGAGGCCCGAGATCGAAATAGCCCGCGCTTTCATGGGTCACAGTCGTTGGCAGTCCATCTTCATCCGTATGGAACAGGAAGAATTCACATTCCGGCCCCACATCGAATTCGAGTCCCATTGACTTTGCCTGAGACATTACCTTTTTCAGCACATATCTGGGATCGCTTTGAAAGATGGTTCCATCCGGCTTATATACATCACAGATCAATCGGGCTACCTTCCCTTGCTGAGGCCTCCATGGAAATATTTCAAAGGTATCAAGATCCGGATATAGATACATGTCAGACTCTTCAATCCTCGCAAAGCCTTCGATTGAAGCCCCGTCAAACATAATCTGATGATCCAGCGCCTTTTCCAGCTGGCTGGCAGTGATCGCGACGTTCTTCATGACTCCGAAGATATCGGTAAACTGAAGGCGTATGAAGCCCACATCTTCTTCCTCTACTATTCTTAAAATATCTGCTCTCGTATAATAATTCATTGCCTCAACCTCCTGATATATGTATCTTTTTCAGAACCTGCCTACCCTTATTAGTTACTTTCGCATATAAAAATGGGCGTTCTCATGCCATGATGAAAACGCCATTGTTTTACAATATTAAATTATAGATAGAAAAAGGCACTTTGTCAACGTGACAAAATGCCAAACATTCCTGTAGAATTTGCCTTATTCTTCGTCATCCAGCCAGTACTGATCGTCCAGCTGGTTATAAGTATTTCCGCTATTGTTGCCGCAGCTGATGCCTTTCTTGATGGGGGCCAGTAAGAATCCCTTCACCATGCCAAGCAGTATGCAGCACAGAATTACCAGCACCTTCTCCGTCATCGTCCAGTCCCTTGTAAAGAAATCCTTAATATTTTCCCAGATATCACGCATAATCGCATCCTCCTTATTTGCAATCTATACTCGCCTAATAGTTTCCATGTTCCCATTATATGACTTTTGAGGAAGAAAGGAAAGCCTTTCGATTGAAAAAGCCCGCGCTCTTTGCTAAAATAGGAATACTAGGATCGCGCAATGAAAGGAGTTGTCATATATGGGCGTTGCAATACCAATTGAAACCAGCGCGCGGCATATCCATATGTGCCGCAATGACTTTGAAGCACTGTTCGGCGAGGGCAGCGAACTGACCTACAAAGCCGACTTAAGCCAGCCTGGGCAGTTCGTGGCCAAGGAGCGGCTGAGCGTCCGGGGGCCAAAAGGATCGTTTGAGAATGTTGCCATACTGGGGCCTTTTCGCAAGGAGACCCAGCTGGAGATATCTATGACGGATAGCCGCAAACTTGGGGTTCCGGGAATCATACGCCAGTCCGGAGATACGAAAGACACGCCTGGCTGTACCTTGATCGGCCCGAAGGGCAGCATCGAGCTGGATCACGGCGTCATCGTGGCCAAAAGGCACATCCATATGACGCCTGTACAGGCTGTCCAGATGAATGTAAAAGACAATGACGAGGTGTTCGTGATCATGGAAAGTTATGAGCGCTCCCTCATTTTCGCGGATGTCATCGTCCGCGTCAGTCCCCAATTTGCGCTTGCCATGCATGTGGATACGGACGAAGCCAATGCATTTGCCAATGAGAATCATCCCACCGGCGTTATTCTCAAACTCTTCGGAGGCAGAACCTATAACCTTCAGAAATGGGCTGAGGAACTGCAAAGCGGCATCCATCGGCTATAGTTTCGCAGTCAGCGTCTTTGCGCTTACGCCTTCCAGCATGCCCAGCTTCCCGGACAGGGAACTGGTGGCATCGCCTGGCGCGTCCAGCACGACGCTGATAATGGAGACGCCGCGGTCCCTATAGGGAATTCCCATACGTCCCACGATATACTCACGGAATTCATGGAGCAGTTCATTGACTGCCCCGATGGATTCCTCTTCTTTTATAATAATGCTGATTACCGATACTCTGTTATCCATAGCCATCCTTCTTTCTCTTCTGTCATCTGCCCGCTACATGGCATCTACGATCTGCTGCGCGAATGCTGCCAGTTCCTCCGCCCGTTCCTGTTTCAGCGTAGACTTGATCGACAGCTGCATGTCCAGAATGGTCATATCTTTCATTTCTTCCAGCATCTTAATCATCTGCTTTCCAGCCGAAGGCGCCCAAGTCCCGTTATCCATCACCGCTACCGTACGTTTCTTTACAGACAGGGCCTTCATATCCGCAAGCAGGTTCTCCATTGGAGGATAGATTCCGCCGTTATAGGTAGAGCATGCCAGCACAAGATGGCTGCAGCGGAATATCTCCGCGATCAGGTCGGAGACATGGACAGTGGATACGTCATAAACCGAGATATTCTTAACGCCTTTTTCAGCCAGGCGCATTGCCAGCGCATTGACTGCCTGCTCTGTATTCCCGTAGATTGACCCATAAATGATCGCCACAGCCTGATCTTCCGACTCATACTTGCTCCACTTGTCATACTTGTCAATAAAGTAGGAAAGATCGGTCCTCCAGATCGGCCCGTGAAGGGAGCAGATCATCCGGATATCCAGCGCAGCCGCTTTCTTAAGCAGCGCCTGAACCTGCATTCCATATTTTCCAACAATATTCGCATAGTATCTTCTGGCATCCAAAAGCCAGTCTTTTTCAAAATCTATCTCGTCATTAAATAGATTCCCGTTCAATGCGCCGAACGTTCCAAACGCATCTGCTGAAAATAATACCTTGTCCTTTTCATCATAAGTCACCATGACTTCCGGCCAGTGAACCATAGGCGCCATCAAAAATCGCAGCGTATGGCTTCCGGTATTAAGCTCGTCCCCTTCTTTCACAAGAACCGTTCTTCCCTCCGTGCTGATATCAAAGAACTGGCCGATCATCTGCATTGTCTTCTGGTTTGCAACCACCTGCATATTCGGATATCTGCGCATCAGTTCCTCGATGTTGGCACAGTGGTCCGGCTCCATATGCTGGATCACGAGGTAGTCTATGCTTCTGCCCTCCAGCGCGTAATCCAGATTCTCAATAAATTGATGGGTTACAGATGCGTCAACCGTGTCCATCAGAGTAATCTTCTCATCCATAATCAGATAAGAATTATAGGATACGCCTCTTGGTATCGGGAACAAATTCTCAAAAAGAGCAAGCCTTCTGTCGTTGCATCCTACCCACCTAATGTCTTCAGTTACCTTTCTTGTACTCTGCATGTCTTTATAATCCTCCTATCATGTAATATTGTACCAATATTTGTCTATCATATACTGTCATGCAGCTACCTTCTATCCAGGCAGCGCAGTTCTATTATAACATAGTTCATTTTCAATAATCAGAGAAATTCAGTCGCTGACCATCAATTTTTTTGCATATAATCCACAATCAGATCCAGGATGCGCTTCCAATCAGATATACGGCCGCGTAATAAAGGATAAGCAGGATGGCTCCGTAAGCATTCTGCCGGATATCCTTCACCGTGCGCCACGCGATCATACAGTCCGATGCCAGGAACAGGCAGGCCCCTGCCGCAAGAAGCATGCCCTCGCTGCCGCCTATGTGCCAGCCCGACGTCACAGCCATCGATACCATGAATCCCAGAACCGCCATGTAGAGGAACGCCGGAACCTTAAGCCCGCCAAGCCCCGCGATTTCATGCCGGAACATTCCTATGGCAGCGACGTATATGGCCAGGAAAAGCAGCAGCGTGCCTGGGGTGGGAGGAGACATGAGCCAGAAAGCGGCGATAAAGCACAGGTGCCCTGCCCCGAATATGCCGATTCCTCCCACCATCCTAATTTCCAGCACCACATCGGCAATCATGCATAGTACAAGCCCAGCCACAATCAGCCATCCAGCGGTATCCTGACTTTGCACTGCGCCGTATAGGCCTGCGGTAACCGCCATGGAAGTAGCAAGGGCCTTTAGGGCCAGTGCCCGTCTCCCTGCCCGTTCCCTAAAGCAGCCATATGCGATACCAAACAGGATCATTACTATGATAGTCATATACTCCATGTATCGTTTCTCCTTCCCGTATGCCCGGGCATACCGTACACTAGTCTTTGATCTGTCGTCCCGTCACATCCATATGGTAATGATCCTTATAGATCAGTTCGGATACCGGAACGATCTGATAGCCCTTGTCTTCAAGTCCGGTAATCAGCTGCTCTAACGCGTCCGGAGTGTATTTTGCGCCGTTATGGCACAGGATGATAGCCCCGTTCCTTAATTCCTTGTTCTTAAGTACCATATCAAGGATGCTGTCTACACCATAATCCTTCCAGTCCAAACTGTCAACCGACCATTCTACTGGAAAATATCCACAGCCCTTTGCCGTCAGGATCAGATTGTCATTATATTCTCCATAAGGCGGGCGGAACAGCTGCATATCTACTCCGGTCAGCTGCTTTACCTTTTCATGGACTGTCATGATTTCTGTCTTTTGTTCCTCCGTGGATAGCTGCGCCATGTTCTTATGATTCTCGCTATGGTTTCCAAGATCATGGCCTGCTGCCTGAATTGCCTTTACATCCTCCGGATACTTTTCCACCCAGCCTCCGGTCATGAAGAAGGTCACGTGGAGTCCATGCTTTTTCAATATTTCCAGAATTTTCTGCGTATCATCATTGCCCCAGGCCGCATCGAATGAAAGGGCTACCTTCTTCTCCTTTGTCTCCACCGAATAGATGGGCAATTCTCTTCCGTTTACATTGCTGGAGACCGTTACATATCCGGATATATATTTGTACGACCCTGCCAGGGCCACCGTCAGCACCAATGCCAGAACGCTTCGGTTCTTCCATTTTCTTTTTTTCTCTTCCTTCATATGAAAAACTCCAGAACATATGCCTTTATTGACAGTATATGTTCCGGAGTTTCGTCCTACTTCATAAATAAATATTTATTATGGAAGATATCCCTGCAGGACGGCCGCGCTTTTATCCACTACATAGCCGCTTCCGCCCCGGTCCTTTACATCCTCCACCATGCTCATCAGAAGAACTGGCTTCTGTGCGGCAGCATCTTCTGTAAATACGCCGAACCATCCAAGCTCCGTGCCCGTCGTATCGTTCTGGTCTGCCTTGATCTCGGCAGTTCCCGTCTTGCCCGCCAATGCGATATCTTCCCGGTGTGCCCCATACCCGGTTCCTTCCGGGGTATTGACCACTTTTTCAAGCGCAGTCTTCACTCTGGAGGCCGCATCGGATGAAAACGCCTGGGCGATCCATACTTCGCTCTTTGGCGTCTCGCTGTAGGTGAGATAAGGCCGGATCACATTGCCGTCATTGAGGATGGAAGTATATAAGGTGGCAAGATGCAGTGGATTGATAAGAATCTGTCCCTGCCCGTAGCCGCTGTCCGCCAACTGTATCTCTGAATCGATGGTTCCCCCGTCATTGGCATACTGGGATTGGGACATCTTGATCTCAAAGGGCAGTTCCTGACCAAATCCCAGCAGTTTCAGCGACTTCATCAGATTGTCCGCGCCGATATTTAAGGCCGCTTTAGCGAAATAGATGTTGTCTGAATAAATCAGCGCGTTTTCCAGATTCACAGGAGAATACTCATGAAGCGTCGTTACATGGTAATCCCCCCAACTCTCATCCTTCTGCCAGCTAAGCCCCTCGCTTCCATAGTCCTCATCCGGATTGATGGTTCCGGTGGTAAGGCCAATTCCCGCCGTGATCGGCTTGAAGGAAGATCCTGGGCACCATACCTGCCGAAACCGGTTATACAAAGGCTTATTCTCATCATTGTTCAGCTGATCCCAACGCTCGCCTGACATGCCAAGAATAAATTCATTGTCATCATAAGCAGGCGTGCTGACCAGTGCAAGCACTTCTCCGGTAAACGGGTTCATGGCCACCGAGCAGCTCTTATCTTCCCTGAACTGGTCATAGACGAGCCCTTGCAGATCCGAATCAATGGTCAGCCGGATATTCTCTCCATCCTGCTTATCCACGGATGCAACTACGTTCTTTTCCACGCCATCCTCCGTCATAATAGAGATCTTGACGCCGTTCTCGCCTTTGAGTTCCTTCTCATACAGTCCTTCGATCCCGCTCTTGCCAATCACGCTTGAACTGGTATAGCCTTCTCCTTTATGTTCTTCCAGATCCTCTGCCGTCACGCTCTGCACGTAGCCGATCAGATGTGCTGCCTTTTCTCCCAGAGGATAGGTCCTTACTTCCGTATCATTGATCAGAACCCCGGCAATCGTCAGAAGCTGTTCCGTCAATTCCTGGCTTTGCTGGCTGTTCAGGGTTTTTAATGGCACGAAAGAGTCAGGCGTAACCCATGCTGCTGATAACTGGCTGTTAATCTCCTCTTCTGTCATTCCCAGGAGGCCGGCCAGCTGGGCGATATCCGCTTCTTTGTTCTCGGACATCTTTCCTGGCACCAGCCCGACGGACGGCGCTGTACCAGGACCTGCCAGCATATTGCCATTACGATCCAGTATCTGGCCTCTGACCGCCTGGCTGGTGGATACGGACACTTTATCCGTATCCTTCATATCCGGGAAGATCAGGCTGTCATCCCAGGAGAGTTTGAACTCATCAAAATAGGAGTCTCTGGTACACATCGCCTGATTTTCAAACTCGATCTTTCCTGCCACGCTGTCCATGGATGTAAGGTAGGATACCTTCTCCCCTCCATCCGTCTTCTTGGCATCCTTTACGCTGATCTTCACATTCTTTGCTTCAATGCCTTCGTATATTTTTTGATTCCGGGTAACAAAATCTTTTTTAGAGATATTGGCCTTGCTCTCTTCATCCAGCATGCCATACATCTTGTCATAAGCGCCTTTTTCAATACATGCAAAATAATCAGCCAGCAACTCATCTGGCTTTCCCGCATCAAAGGGCCTTCTTACCAGCACGACTGCCACGGCTCCTACGATCAGCAAGATCAGTATTGCGGCCATTGTCCCTATAATCTTTTTACGTTTCATGGATACCTCCTTAGAACACTTATACTCAGATACATACTTGTATACATCTTACAACTGTAGGAATTGAAAGTCAATTTATTTTCGCGCTTTTCTTATTTGGTGCTATAATAGCGTTGTGGATCGGCGTATCGATATGCCCGTCCATAAGAAATATATGATAAAAGGAGCAACCGTTATGAAAGTATTTGTGTATAGTTACAGAGAATTTGACGAGGCCGAATGGTTTACACATTTCAGCAAGGAGTACGGCATCGAACTGGGTACCAGCCCCGACGCCCCGACTCTTGAAAATGCCAGCCTTGCAAAAGGCTATGAATATATCAGTATTATCACCACCAAGGTTGACGCCATGCTGGTCCAGAGATTCCACGACTTAGGCGTCCGCATGATCTCTACCCGCACCGTCGGCTATGATCATATCGATCTGGATAAGGCAAGAGAACTTGGAATGCAGGTTGGCAACGCCACCTATTCTCCCAACTGCGTGGCAGACTACACCTTGATGCTTATGCTGATGTCCTTACGGAAAATGAAACGCATCATGCAGAGGGCCGAACTCAATGATTTCTCCCTACAGGGAATCCAGGGCCGGGAATTGCCCAACCTTACGGTAGGCGTAGTTGGCACCGGAAGGATCGGACGTTCTGTCATTCGTAATCTTACGGGATTTGGCTGCCGCATCCTTGCCTATGACTTATATGAAAATGAAGAAGCAAAGGCCTGCGCCACTTATGTGAATCTGGATACTCTGTATGCCCAATCTGACCTGATCACGCTTCATATGCCCCTGACCAATGACAATTTCCATATGATCAATGAATCTTCCATCTCGCAGATGAAAGATCAAGTGGTTCTGATCAACACCGCCAGGGGAGGCCTGATTGATACCAAGGCGCTGATCGAAAATATCGAATCTGGCAAAATAGGCGCTGCAGGCCTGGATGTAATCGAAAACGAATTCGGCATGTACTATTTTGACCGAAAGTCCGACATCCTGGACAAACGCGACCTCTACATCCTCCGGGGATTCCCCAATGTTATCGTGACTCCCCACATGGCCTTCTATACCGATCAGGCGATCAGCGATATGGTAAAGCATTCCCTGGAAAGCTGTCTTTTGGTAGATCAGGGCAAGCCAAATCCTTGGAATGTATTATAATTTCTTATGTATTCTTATAATTCAAGATAAACATGGTGGACAGTACCAGCACGAATCCCACCACATCAATGGCCTGGAAGGTAGTCCCAAGGAAGAGGGCTGCCAGCACCGTCGCGGCTACTGGCTCTACGCTTGATAGCAGGCCCGCGTAGACCGAGCCTATGCTCTTTAGGGCTGCCAGGTAGAAGCAGAATGGGAAGATGGTTCCAAGGATTACGATGGACAGGAATGCTGCCGCTACCTGCCAGTCAATCTGGACCGTCATCCTCCACGGCCTGGTCACGACCATTAAGACCGCACCGCCAATCACCATTGCCCAGGCGCACACCATCTCCGCCGGATGCTTCTTAAGAAGCGGGCCGGGAATCACGCCATAGAAGCAAGTGGTAAGTGCCACCAGAAGCCCTATGATGATTCCCTTCGGCGAGATGGACATCGCGTGGATATTGCCATGAGTCGCCACCAGGAAGATTCCCGATACAGAGCATAAAACCGCGATGATCTCCTTTGCCTTCGGCGCGACTCTGTATATTACCGCGAAATATAAGATCAGCATTGCCGGATTCAGATACTGGAAGATGGTTGCCGTACCTGCGTTTGTCTCCTGAACGGCCGCAAAAAACGTGTACTGCATGCCCATCATTCCCAGAACAGAAAACGCGATCTGGCGGATTGCCTCATTTCTGTCTTTCCATATCTCAACCGGATTCTGCTTCTTAATTATGACTGCATACAAAAGCAGCAGGATGCCTGCCATTACCAGGCGGTAAGGCACCAGCCATTCTGATACGACCCCTTTGCTCTCAAATAAAAACTGGGCGATCGGGCTTGACGCCCCCCACAAAAGCCCCGCCATAAATGCGGCAATAAAGCCTTTTCTTCTTTCCATAGTCTCATTCCCTAACCTTTTTCTAACTATTTTCTCATTCGTCATTGGCATTCAGCCAATCTTTCAACAGCTTGATGTACTGCTCATTTTCTTCTACAAAGCACATATGACGGCAAGTGCGGAACAACTCCCATCTGGATTCAGGGATTCTGTCATACATATACTTGGCAATGTATGGCGTGCAAAGATCATCCCCGCCGCTTACAATCAGCGCTGGCATCTTGATATCCCTTAACTGTCCCGTCACGTCATAATCTTTCAATGTCCCAAGAGGCGTAAATTCATTGGGCCCCCACCCGGTGATATAAGCCTCTAATCCTTTCCTGACCGGACGCCTCAGACAATCCGGCGCATCCTCCTTGGGCGTTTCCGCCGCATGGCGGCGCATATATTCTGCCTCTGCCTCAACATATGCGGGATCACTATAGTCTCCGGATGCCGTTGCCTTTTCAATGGCGTCCTGCATTTCCTGCGGCAGGTATCTGACCATTCTCATCTGCTCCTGGCCCCACATCCAGGATGCCGGCAGCGTACTGGAAAGAATGATGCTTTTAATTCCTTCCGGCTCATGATTGCATAGATACTCCAGCAGAAGCATCCCACCCCAGGATTGTCCCAGCAGATGTGCCTGGGAAAGGCCCAAATGGCTTCTCAATTCTTCCAGTTCCCGTATCCAGACTTCTGCATTCCACAGATCCGGCCTGTCCTCTACATATGACTCCCCGCACCCGATCTGGTCATACATCACCAGTTGGCGGCCATCTTCCTCTGCCAGCCGATCCAGAACCTCAAAATAATTATGGGTCGAGCCTGGTCCTCCATGAAGCAGAATCAGCGGCTTCTTATTTCCCGTATGCGTTCCTACCATGCGGTAATATGTCTGATACCCCATGAAAGGCATATATCCTTCCCTTATTTCCATCATACTTCCTCCGTGCTTATTATATACAAATTTGAAATGCTTGTACAGATTAGTGTGCCATAAAACCAGAAATTCAAAACATTAAAATTTGTTGTATTCCATTTCTCCTCCTTAAAATAAAATCTGCCGTAAATAGCCAATTACAATCCTGCAGGGATCATAATCAACTATTTACGGCAGCTGGTAGAAACGCTCAACCTTATTATGAGTTTATATGATCATAAGGGGCTGGCACTTCGGGCAAAAATAGACGGACCCTCCCAGATATGACGCCTTTACAATTTCTCCCCCGCAATGCGGACAGCCGGACTTATAAGTATTCTTCGACAGCCTCGTCTTATATCCCCCAGGATTGCCGAAGATATCCTTCTCTGTATCTCTTCCTCCCTGGTCGATCATCTCCTGAAGTACGGATAAGGTGCAGGAAAATAGCTTTTCTCTATCCGTATCTTCAAGCGTATTGATCTTGCGCTTCGGATGGATTCCCGCCTCCAGCAGGATATCCTGGAGCACTCCGTTCCCGATTCCGGGGAATCTCTGCTCGGTAGCAAGGAATGCCTTGGCGCTCAGCGTCTGCTTGCTTTGAGCCATCCTTTTATCATAATAGGCACGGAATTCTCCGGAAAATGGCGACAGTGCCTCCCGGCTCTTCTGATAGTATTCATTATCATACTCTCCTCGGTGGAGTATGATTCCGCCATACATAGCCACGGTAAATACAAGAGCCTCCCCATCCTCGAAGGCTATCGCCAGCTGATAGGCTTTTGGCAGCGCCTCGGTTTTGATCAGACGGACATTTACTCCATCATTAAAGCACAATTTACAGCCATTGGAAAATCTGATTTCCACATATATCCCAAAGCCTTCCGCGCCTTCTATAGCCGCCCCTTCTATCATCTCTGCGTATTCTTCCGGAGCGCCGTTATACCAGCAGAACTTATGATTCTTCGTAGGCGGCAGTACGCGGATGACTTTTTTGCCGGTCACTTGTTCGCCTAACTGTCTGGAAATATATATCACCTCTGGCAGTTCTAACATCCTGTCACTCCTCCTTGTCTTTTTTGTTCTTCCCATTCTTCTCTGGTTATATAAGTAATATACTCTGTCCGAATGTCATTCATCAGAGGCCAGAGTTTGTCCTTTTCCATATGATGGGAATGAAATCCGCATTTTTCCTGTACCCGCTTCGACTTTTCATTGCCTTCAAAATATCCGCACCAGATCGTCTTAAGCCTTAGATCCTCAAATCCATGCCGCATGATTTCTTTCGTAGCCTCTGGAATCAGTCCCTGTCCCCAGTAGGGTACTCCAATCCAATATCCTATCTCGGCTTCTTCCGGTCCCAGATCCATATTGCTGGCAGCCCCTGCCGTCAGTCCAATACTTCCCACCGGCAGGTTCGTTTCTTTTAATACCACAGCATAGATTCCGGGCGCGGACAGCACCGTTCTGATGATCTCCCGGCTGTCCTCTATGCTGGTATGTATCGGCCACCCTGCGATAGGCCCCACTTCGGGGTCCTTCGCATATTTATATAATTCTTCCGCATCTGACTCCCTCCAAGGCCGCAGGAATAGACGTTCGGTTTCCAGGATGCCTGCCCATTCCCGGCACTGCCTAAGTCTCGGCTTTGGATCATACCCTTTCTCCACTCCCATCGATGAAAGAACTTCGCACGGGAAATCCTCGCACTCGCCGCAATGGTTTAATCCTCTCTCCTCGCAGCATCTCTTCACACTGCATTCGCCGCCCCAGAATGGCTTTTCCATATTCAAGCATCCGTTACAATGCACTTCTTCTCTTCCCTCACACTTCTCGCATCTAATCCCGCATCTTGATTCATACATCTTCTTATCCCTTCCTCTCTTTCTTTGTCAGGTCGTAACTCTCCCCGATCATCCTTCTGATCTCTTTTTCCGGAATCGTTCCATCCAGAATGATCGAGTTCCAGTGCGCCTTATTTAAATGGTAAGCCGGAACCACAGAATTGTAGGCCGTCCTCCAGAAGTCTCTCCACTGGGGATCACATTTTACATTGACCCACACATAGCCCTCCCTGTCAAATATCCAGGCAAAGACCTTCCGATTCTCTCTGTGGCGGATCACGCACCAATTCTTATCCCGGAAAGGATAATCCTCATAGACGCTCTTATATGTCAGACAGTGGGAGATAACGTCTTTTCTCTCCGTCAACTTTCAACACCCCCGCTATTTCTTCCCGTTTCCCATAGGCCCTTGCAATCTTGCTATTCAAGGTTCTCTAATATTTCCTGATACCGGTACGTGGCAAGCTTGCTTGGCTTGTTCTTCTTACAAAAAGATAATTTCGCAAGTTTAGGAACTGCCCGCTCCACAACAATCTGACCGCCCGCTAGTTTGGACTCCAATGCTCCCAGCGCTTCTTTAAATCTGTCATCCTTTCTCGCAGATTCATAAAATGACAGCACATAGACATAGTGGAAGAGGCCATATCCGCGGAACGGATACTCGATCTGCATAAACAGCGTCCCTATGCCATAATGGCAGGGGCTTATGGGCTTTCGGATCCGCCAATGCTTTAACAGAAACTCTACCGCCTGATCAAGCGCGGGACCTGCTTCTTTTCTATCCGTAAAGCGGAATGCGTCCAGTATCTCTAACGTGGTATAGGGAGTAGAATGCTCTGTCTCAGGCCCTCTGCCAAAACTATACTTGTTACACTTCCATCCGCCATCCGGCTGCTGCGTATCAAGAAAGTGCCGGAATGTCTTCTGCACCCTCGGGTCGGCGGCATACCCCATATGGCAAAGCGCCACCGCTGCCAGCGCTGTCTGGCAAGGATAGATCCCGCCGTTTGGGGAGATCTTGAATCTTCCATCCTCTTTCCATGTGCTAAAGATCAGGCTCGCCGCATCTTCCAGCACTGGATCATCTGCGGGAACACCCAGTTCCCGCAGATAAAGCACGCTCTCCAGCGTGGTAAACGGCGCGCCTTTTAAGAGTTTCTTGTCCGGCGTAGTCCAAAGATCCGCGCCATTATCTTTCCTGTGGGACAATATCTCCCGGATATCCGCTTCATAATCAGCCTGTAGATCCTTCACCATAATATATTCCTCTTCGTTCTCTCCTACCACATAAAAGCCCGCTGCCTGATACATCTTTAAGGCATAATTATCCTTTTGTACTGCCAGGGAAGCCCTCTCATAACCGGCTTCCCGCAGATGTTCCAGCATCCTGTCCATCAATGCCGTTCCAATGCCGCATCCCCGGTATTCCTTATATAAAGAAATTGCAAACTCGGGCGTCGAATTGTCAATATTTCCATACCCTTTTACATTCCTTACCCAGACGGCACCGACCACTTTTCCATCCGCTTGTGCCAGGAAGCAGTGATCGTCCTTATCCGAGCCAAAGTCCTTTATATATACTTGAAGTTCCGGCTTTTCTATGATATCCCTTGGAACTGGCTCTTCTCCTTCTCTTACGAAGATTGCTTCGTATAAAAACTCCGCAAGAAGCGGATACTCCGAAGTTTTCATTTGCCTTATACTATATCTCATGACACCTCCCGTATCGAATCCAGCCTTTATTTCTCCGCCTTGATCAGCAGCATCATTGGCCTTCGCATCTCATCCTTCATGCCGGGAATCTCCATCATATCTTCAGAAGGATAGGCCTCTTTGACTGCCTCCAGTTGAAATCCCGCATTCAAAAGTCCCATTAAGATCTGCTCCAGCGTATGGTGCTGCTTTACAACATGCTGCCCCAGGAAGTGGGTCGTACGCTCTCCCGGATAAAAATAATTATCAATGGGCCAGCATGTTGGATTTCCGTTCTTATCATATTCCCAGTCTTCATTGATCCCCGCCGTAAAAGCCGGATGCTCGATGTTCACCAGGAATACGCCGTCTTCCTTCAAGGTTCTATAGACCCTTCCATAGATCTCATCCAGGTCCCTGACATAATGCAGGACCAGATTAGAGATCACGCAGTCAAAGGAGTCTGCCGGATAGCCATACGTTTCTAATCCGCAGACTTCGTACCGAATCTTAGGGTCTGCATTCTTTCCTTGCGCCTCCTGAATCATCTTTTCGCTCAGGTCAATGCCCAGTACCTGGCTTGCGCCGCATTCTACGGCATACTTGCAGTGCCATCCATATCCGCATCCCAGATCCAGCACCTGCTTTCCCGTCAAATCAGGAAACATATCCTTAAACTGATGCCATTCTCCTGCCCCGGACAGTCCCTGACGGCTGCGCGACATCTGCGCATACTGCTCGAAGAACTGTTCGTTATCATAAATATTGTTCATTTCTTTCTTATTGATCAATGATTTCTCTCCTTCTCCAATTCGTCCAAACGTCTTTGTACCTCCCCGGCCAGGGCCTTGGCTGATGCCGTATTATAGTGGACGCCGTCCACCGTAAGCTTTAGTCCTCGCATCCGTCCAAACCAGTCCTTTGTAAATGGAAGTACTGCCATAAATATACCTTCGGTCAAGCGGGTCAGATTCCTATGCTTCCACGTATACTCCCCTGGCTGCGAAGCCAATCCCATCTGCAAAGCATAAATATCAATAAATGGCACCTCATACTTTTTTGCCAGGCGCCCAATGATCTTATTTCTGATTCTTATCGATTCATGAGGATAACCTTTCAACTCAATATAAGGCATTCCTATCAATATCACCTTTTTCTGCCTCTTAGCCAGAAGTATCAGATACTTTTCATATTCAACGGCAAACTCCTTCCTATCCGTCTTGCATTGAAGCCGCCTGCACTTTGGTCCCATCTGTAGTTTCCACAGCCATGATATCCGGGTCAGATATGGCAGCAATACGTCATTCGTCCCAATGCCGACAATATAGGTGTCTGCCGCTTCATACTCTGGATAAGCGACAATCCTCCTTAGCCGCTTCAAAGCACCATAGGTCGTATCCCCATTCACCCCTTTGTTAATTACCTCTAAAGGATGCCTGAGAAAACGTATGTAAGAATATCCTACGCTTCCAAATGTCAGACTGTCTCCGAGACATACGATCTTCTTGTCCATATTATCCGTTTCTCCTGTAATCGTTATTGTATTTCGAAGTCCTCTGAATTAAAGTTGCTATAGTATCTGCCCTTCACTGCTGTGAACTTGAGCACGCAGTAATCTGGATCCGTCACGCCTTCCGGGTAATACATGGTATCCCCATCGCGCCAGATTCTTTCCTTTGCCTCCGGAGTTTCCAGCACTTCTACCGTGCCAGCCAGGCTGGCGCCGCGGAAGTACCGCTTATCTACAAAATAAATACTTGCCTTTGGATTCTTCCGAAAGCATTTGACTTTGTTTGAAGAAGTATTGGTGGTGAACCAGAACTCCTTAATTCCCCGGCGTTCTCTGGGCTTAAGCATTGCCTTTGTGACAGGGTACCCCTCTTCGTCTATATAACTAATCAGGGCAGTGCTGTATTTGTCGGCCATATTGCCAATCGTCTGTTGCGGATCTTTCATCATTGTGCGATCCTCCTGTCTGCATTTTATTCTTGTGTTGCTAATCCTGGCATATAAGTCCAAGCTGCATGCCGTTCATCCATATACCTTTCGATCTCTTCCGCTGTCATCCTGCGCACCTGCGTGCCTGGAAATTCGTGATACTCCTTCTGTCGGAATACCGGCGCCATGCCGTTGCAGGACTTATCCTTGTTCTTTTTCAAAAAAGCCTGCAATTCTTCCTCCCCTGGAAATATCTTATAAGAGACTCTGCCTTTTGCATTCGTGATCTCATAAATCCCGCAGGGCTTTTTCATAGTATAATCCGCAGTGCGCAGATAAAGTTTTGCAATATCCAGCGTCTTAAAAGGAAAATTCCACCTCCGAAGCCCTCGCTTGCCGTCTTGCTCGATACAGATACAGCGGCCGCAGGATCCACAGATATACTGGGTATGGTTCCTGAGACAATCCTGCGGATTCAATAGAGGCGTGACTCTGTTGTCATCTGCATAACACTCCCTACACATCCCTCTTACCTCCTCTCTACCTTCTACTGATCCAGATAGTCCTGGATTGCTTCTGCCAGCCGTCCCACATGCAGGCCGTCCACAAAAGAATGATGCGCCTGTACAGAGAATGGAAGAAGCACCTTTCCATCCCGTTCAAAATATTTTCCCCAGTCAAACAGGGGCGTCGCATTATCTTTCTTTCCCGAATTCGTATGAGAGATATGCGTATAGGATACCCAAGGCATTGGGGAGAATTGGAATACATCATTCCCAAGTGGTCCGGTAAAATATTCCTTCTGTTCTCTTGCCGTACTGGCTGCCAGTTCTACATAATCCTCCATGGTATCCTGCATAGGCACATTGACTACTTTAAATAATTCCGTATCCTGATCAAGGTAGGTAAACGCCGTATCAATCCGCTCAAACAGCGCTACCTGGTCATCAACAAAACGGTAACGAAATTCTTCTATCTCATTGGCGCACTGTGACACAACAAAGATCATAGCCATGGTAAATGAATACCCGCTCTCTTTTATCTTCCTTAAAAACTTCGTGATGTCCAATTCGAACGTGACGCAGAATGCCGGTTCCACGCTATCCCTAAATACCATGCAATGCATAGCGCGCTTCCAGTTCTTTTCGTCAATCAGTTCATACTTATTACTCATATCTCAACATCCCTTCCAATTAATATTCGCCTTCCTCGCCTGGCTTCCCAAATCCTTTACCTTAAGCGTATATTGTTTTCCATCTTTTATAAAATGAGTGCCGCACTGCCGGAATTCAAACGCGCAGTTCTGACTGATACACTGCTGCCGGATGGATAGTACCCATTCATAGGAAAGGGGCCGGGCATTTTTGTCGGATTCTCCTCCTACTACCGTCAATTCCACTCCGCCCAGATATTTCCTGATATCGATCGCCTCAATCAAAGGCTGGCAGATAATATTTTTATGCTTAATCGGCAGTTCCTGGAAAATCGCAAGCCGATAGTCTGCCATCTCCTGATTTTCAACGGTACATCCCACCGTTACATTCTCATACCCGTCGCCCCAGTCAGCGGGCATACAGGCGGCAAACCGCTCGATCCGCTTTGTCAGGAAGAGAAATTGCAGATCCTGCCTTTCCCGCATCATCTCCCAGCACTCCTTGCGCCAGGGGTCCGCGTCCTCCACCAGGAAGTCCGAAGAAAAGCACAGATACACCGTCTGCCCAGGCTTCATCTTATAGATGCCGGACTTGGTCTTTTCCACAGGCGCATAGAACTGCTCCGTACGCACCACCTGCCCGGTATCAATCCCTTTCCTCTTATCCCCCTTATGGATATAACAATATCTGCACCCTTCGCTATGCCTGTGGCAGCCCCGCCAGGGATTCCACATGGACATGGAAATCACCTCCGTTCCTGATCATTCTGTCTCTCCCGTCTATATAAACTGGTATCCTGCCTGTTCAAGCACTTCTATGGCTCTGTCATAATTATCTGACTTAGTCAGGATATAGTCCGTATTATAAGTTGAGATGGCAAATATGCCAATCTTGCTTGCAGCTAGCACCCCTGACACCTTGGACAGTATGCCAACAAGCGAAAAATCCAGGGTTCCCTCCATACGAAATGCTTTCCAGCCATCCTCCCTCTCTACGACATTACAGGGAACGTCCGTCGTTACGCATACGACCGATCTTTCCTCATCCGTCTTTCCAATAAAACAGAATTCGCTATCCAAATTCACCTTTGACAGATCCTTTACCTTGCAGACAGAAAAATCCTGTTCCAACTTCTTTAAATGCATATGCCGCCTCCTTTATTAGCAGATTCCTATTCCGATAAATATAAAAAGACTGCGGAGTCTTGTTATCTTTAATCCCCACAGTCTACTGTTCATTATCCCTCGTCATTTCCTTGCACGCTTTTACAAGTCCCAGTATATGTAGAATCTTTTACATATCCCTAGAATACCATAGAACCAGGAACAACTCAATTGTTTTTCGAACATATATTCTTATTCTTCCCATTTTATGCCGCCTTATATTTCGGACGCTTTCTCCTCGCAGATCAGTTCATAGATATCCTCAAACGCAATCTTCGTATTGACAATCTTCAGCACTCTGGCCGTCTCATCTATCCTTGTAACCATTCCCGTCAGTTTCAAATATTCATCCTTGCAAAAATAGACCACCGTCACCCTGTCATTTTTTCGCACCTGGCAGAGCTTAACGTTTAATTCTTCCTGGTATTCTTCGGAAAGTTCTACCTTCTGAACAACCACCTTTTCCTTTTTGCGCAGCGCCTCCGGATATCCCTTTAATGCGGCAAAAGGCATAAACTGTTTTGCCCGGTCTTCCCGGCTCATTTTATTCTCCACTTTTATGTCCTCCAATCTGCCTGTTCCGTTCTATCGTGGTTGCACCTTTTTCCAGATTCATTCCCTTAAGGATAGCATTTTTCCCAAACTTCTCTTTGATCTCAAGCATGGTTTTCTGTATCTTATGCTCTCTTTCTATCTCCGCAGGATCGGTAAATAAATCATACTGCTGGTACATCTCATCCACCACGCGGTTGAATGCCAGCGTCACTCTATGGATTGGCGCATTCCTATCGACGATTTGTTCGAATAATTCTTGGGTATAGCCCATGATCTTTTTCGCGGAACTTGTAGTTACGGGCATAGTGATAGTCCCATGGGCGGACTTCTTCTGCAGGCGTCTGGAGTATCCTACATATAAAGAAATAGAGTCTGTAACCAGCCCTTTCTCCACCAGTTCCAGGCAGAGCAGATCCGCCATTTCCTTTGCGATCAGCCTTCCGCCCTCAAAGTCATAGTCGCATCCCAGCACCTGGCTGCTTGAGATAGAATTTTCCTTGGGCCTGTAGGCTTTGATGTCGGCTATGGTGGTCGTTTCCCTTCCCCAGGCATGATCGATCAGCAATTCCGCGTCTATGCCGAACATCCGGTACAGCATATCCTCATCCGCTTTCGCAATGCCCTCCATCGTGTAGATTCCCGCCCCCTCCAGGTGTTTGGCAATGCCGGACCCGATTCTCCAAAAATCCGTCAGCGGCTTATGGCTCCACAAGGTTCTTTTGTAAGATTCTTCATCCAGGATTCCGATATGGTCCTCCACATGCTTTGCGGTGATATCCAGCGCGATCTTGGCCAGATACAGGTTGGTTCCTATCCCGCATGCGGCTGTGATCCCGGTTGCCGCATAGACATCTTCCATAATCTTCATGCTAAGTTCTTTGGCAGACATCCGGTACATAGGCAGATAGTCCGTGACATCCATGAAGGCTTCGTCAATGGAGTAGACATGGATGTCTTCTTTGGAAATGTATTGCAGGTATATCGCGTAAATGTCGGCAGAATAGTCAATGTAAAGCTGCATTCTGGGAGGCGCCATCATATAATCGATGTCCGGCGGTATCTGGAATACTCTGCACCTCCCGGGTACGCCCCTGGCACGCATCGCAGGAGAGACCGCAAGGCAGATGGTCTTCTCCGTGCGTTCAGGGTCGGCGACCACAAGATTCGTCGTCAGCGGATCCAGCCCACGCTCCCGGCACTCCACGGAAGCATAGAAAGATTTCAAATCTATGCAGATGTAGGTTCTATCCTGGGACATTTTAGTCTCCTCCTTGCTTTTATCCTGGCGTTAGTCCAGGTAGGTTTTCCAATTCTTTGAATGGTATGCTTCAAAACACATGGCGATCTGCTCTTCCGTATTCTTGTCGATGGCCAGTTCCGGCAGTTCATCCAAGGAAAAGCAGGCGCTGTCTATCGTCTCATTATTCTTCTTAAATGTTCCTCCAATGGAGGTACACAGTACAAATATCTTGCATATCTTGTATGTATATGCTGGAAGATTATGCTTCTCCCGATCCTGTACTGCAATGATCATATCCGCCGTGACATCAAGCCCGGCCTCTTCTTTTGCTTCTTTTATTACATTTTCCTTCACAGATAGTCCCACATCCACCCATCCGCCAGGCAGCGCCCACGTACCATTCATTTCCTTGACAAGCAGGATTTTATCCTCCTTGAATATCGCTGCGCGCGTATCCAGCTTGGGTGTCTGGTAGCCTGCCTCGCTGCAGAATAAATTCTTTACCTTCTCTATACCCACTTCTGATTTAAAAGAAACCATTTCCGCAGAGATCTCCCGGATTCTCTCATAACGCTCCACATCGAACCAATCCTGCGCATAGTACAGGCCTGCCTGGGCAAGACTTTGCAATTCGACCGCCCATGTAAGCCATCTTTCCTTGCGCTCTTTTTTCATAACCTCATAGACTAGCATAACCCCGCCGCCAACGTCTATACGTTCATGCCTCAGTGTTTTATATCCGCGCCTTTCGTACATTGTGCTTGCCGGAAGCGAGGCATCCAGAATAATCTCATCATGATACTGGCCGATCCGCGCCTCCAGCTGCTCCATGATAAAACTGCCGTATCCCTGTCTTTGAAATTCAGGAGCTACATATACCCTTGTGATATGATTTCCGTCAAAACTGCCCGTACCCGCCAGCCGTTCCCCGGAATATACGACGCCAACATTGCCCTTCTCCACATCTCGCCTGATGTTTTTCTCACAGTGAAGGCCGCAGAAAAAATCCACCACTTTTTCCGGATAATACTGGGGATAGACCGTCATGATCGTATGATGTACCAGGCTTACGATCCTTCCCGTATCATTTGCCATAGCCTTCTTATATTCCATTTTCATCTTTTTCATAGGATGCATCTCCATTCTAAGATCCCTAACTGCCAATAGTGTTCAGAAAACGATGCAAAATCTATCATTTCTACTTTTATTCTATCATAATTTACGATTCGTATAAAAATAAGTTTTGCTATTCGCCATCTATAATGAAAAGGCATCCGGAATGTCCCTCCGGATGCCTTATAGACACATTAGACCAGCACTTTATAGAGCCCGTGCCTGTTGCAATAAGCATAGACAGCGCCATGCCCCCGTCTGGTAAAGCGGCATTCTGCGTTCTGCTCGGGATACAGTTTTACAAACTGGGCATAACTGGATGTCACATATGCAAAGAATGAGATGTAGTGCTCCTTGGTCATCTCATGCTCCAGGAATACATGGAATTCACCGTCCATAACTTCCACTTGCGGCATATGGATATCATCCTTTTCTTCCTCTTCAAGCCTGGGAAGCGTGATCCCGCAGCAGCAGAAAGCGCCTTCGCCAACCGACTGTATCACATTCGCGCAGATGGGGCACACGTAAAAACTCATTTTCTTCATGTTCCCTGAAGTGTTCTCGTTTTTTACCACGTCTCCTGTCAGCAGTTCTGCAATAGATACCTGCAGCGCTTCCGCCAATTCCTTGATAATTCCAATATCAGGCAGGCCTTTACCCGTCTCCCATTTTGATACTGTCTTGTCACTGACTGCCAGCATATCTGCCAGCTGCTTCTGGGTAATTCCCTTTTTCTCTCTTAACCTTCTGATGGTATATCCTGTAACGTAGTTCATATATTCGCTCCTTTCTTTCGCTGTCTTTATCTTAATTCAGGAGTTATTTACTTACAACCTACGCTGCGTAGATACGGCAGGATACTACTTCAAATCCCGGATCCTAAATCCATCCGCCTCTTTTCCAATCTGGCAGAGCAGGCGTTTCATATTGCCGTCATGAATATTGCCGTCAAGCGTCATAACAATCGTCTGAATGGCGTCTTTTGACGTAAGATTCATACCGTCTATCTCAACCTTATTCAATCTGATCATATTCATAAACAGGTTAAGATCGCTTGCTTCTTTTTTACAGGTAAATGAAATCTCTACCTGATCATGAGGCTTGGCCCCGTCTAACCCGGACTCTTCAAGCGCGTCCTTAAGGACTCTCTCCTGCATATCCGTAAGAATCCCATATTGATATCTTCTGCTTACGCTCATCATGTGTCTAAGAAATGCTACATACTCATCGTAGATATCAGCGTCAATATCAGATGCGCGTTTTTCGATAATCGCCAACTCGCGTTCTAATACGAATACGTCTCCTCCCGTCTTCGCCTTTGCTGCCGCTACCTGTGCCGCACATTCCATACGATTTACAAATAATGGCTTCATCTGCGTGTCTATTGCATCTATCCGTACACGGATCTCGTCTAACGTCATACTGTTTCCTCCTTAATCCATCTGTCTATATCAATGCATTTTGTTCCATTAGTTCCCGGCGTATCTCTTCGATCTCTGCCTGCCCAGTCCTGGCCTGTACTGCCGCTCCAACACCAGCCGCATGTCCGGTGGCAAAGCAGGTGCCCATAACGCGCACTGCCGCAAATGCCGCTTCTTCAGAAGAAACGATCCTCCCTGCCCCATACAGATTTTCAATATTTACTGATTGAAGCGCGCCGATCGGGATGTCAAAGTAGCTTCCCTCCTCTACTTCCATATAAGCAGCCATCTTGTTAATATCCTTGTGGATCTCCGGCTTCCATCCTCCTCTTGCCACGCCGTCCTCGCGCTTGCGCCTTCTTAGGACGTCTTCCGTGGCTACCTGATCCTTTCCAGTCATTCTTCTGGTCTCCCGATAGCCTACTGCCGGTCCTATTACCGCTAGTTCGCAGTTCTCCATTCCAGGCATATACTTGCGCAAAGCCTGTACATAATAGAGGACCTGTCTTCTGGCATCCCGCTCTATGGCGGTCCGTTTTTCAGCGTCTAAGCCTTCCGGAATAACGCTGGGGAGAAGTACCACCACTGTATCGGAATTCTCTTTTTTTAGGATGAACCCTTTTTCTTTGGTCAAATAGGGAATCCCTTCCTGCTTGGCCTTCACGATAGCCTTTTCTACTGCGGCAGGAGACATATCGCAGGACGTGTCAACACCGCTGAGGCGAAACGGAAGGGTAGCGGCCTGGACATGGCCTTGTTCATCCCCCCATACGGTTTTCGCACCGCACAGATGGGCCAGGTTCGCGTCCCCTGTCGCATCTACAAAACAGGAGGCTTCCACAGCAAATACGCCTTCATCGTCAGAACAGATGATCGAGCATAGCCGCCCGTCTTCCGCCTTAGCCGCGATGATTCTTGTATGTAAGAAGCAGGACACTTCTTCTTTCTCCACCAGATTATCCAGCGCGCATTTCAGATATTCCGGCTGGAAATTAATATTCTTGTTGCCGGTCGGAGATACGATATAATCCAGGGTTGGCCCCAGACTCTCCATTTCCTTTAAAACCAGCCCGCCAACTCCGTCTACCACCTTCACAGGGTTGCTGCCGCATGTATAGAATCCGCAAAAGGCCGCTACCCCGGAATGGGTAGCCTCGCCTCCGAGATAAGGATTCCTTTCCACTAGAAGAGTTCTGGCTCCCGCCTTCCTGGCGCCTACTGCCGCCGCCACGCCGGCTGCGCCTCCGCCTGCCACCACAACATCATACTGATATCCTCTCACAATACTGTTCCTCCCTGCTATTTAGCGTTCCCTAGATTACGAGCGATCCTAACGGATATGCGATAAAACTCAGCACCAGAATCGCCATTACCGCAAATACCCCGCCCCAGACAAACATGGATTTCGTATCCGTCCATCCTGAGCCAATGGCAACCGTATTGACTGTGCTCTGCCCTGCAGGAGTCATATTGCAGATTCCTGCCGCAAATCCTACCATGCACACTACCGCCCCAACATTGACAGAACCTTCTGGCAACGCGGTCAGTACCGATAACGCGACCGCGCTGACAACCGTCGTCGTAACAATATTGGAGGAAAAATTGGTTTCCACAACCGCCCATGTCATGAAGAATAATATCAATCCGATCACAGGCAGGCTTTTGGTCAGCGGCTCGAGCGTTCCAGTCAGCCATGTACTGATGCCAATGTCCTCATTCGTAAGGCACGCGCCTAGCTGGGTGGCTGCCGCGGTCATCAGTACGCTGCCCCATAATACGCCTTTGCTGGCAACTTCCCGGAAGTTCATAATCCGTTCCCCGTCAACCTGGAAGATAAAGAGCAGTACGCAGCCCAATAGCGGAGGCATTGCCGTTGACCAGCTGTTTACCATCGTATATACTTCCGGCAGAATTCCCTTGATCAGGCTTGGCGCAACCCAAAGCAAGACGGTCAGAAACATGACTCCCAGAATAATCTTTTCCTTCCGGTCAGCCGCAGGCACAGTCCCCCGAAGGTTCATTGCCTTTTCCGGCCGTATTTCCCCTACGCCATCCGGGCGATATAGAAACTTAAATACCAGAATCAGAAGTATAATCAGAATAATTCCCGTAGGAATCCCCATTGCCATATACTGGAATTGGTTCACGTCATTTCCCGTCGCTGCCGTATAGTAGCCGATCGCCATAGTCGGCCACACATGCCCAATGGCAGTCATGCCTGAGGACAGGCTTATGCAGAATGCCGTTCCCATCATGATTACATTGGCTGCCTTTCCGCCTTTCTTTAGTTCCAGCACCTGGAAGATATCTTCCAGGAATGGCATGAATGCGACAAACAGCACGGAAGGGGAAATGAATAATCCCATAAATGTCACTGCCGCAAACAGGAAGCAGATAAAATACCATGGCCCCTTACGCGCGATTTTGTTCGTGATAAATGAAATCGTACATCTTCTCACAAAATTTGTCTTTGACAACGGATATACCAGCATGAACGTGAATATCAAGAATGCCACCGTCGTATTGCCAAAGGCTCCGGCAAAGGTGCCGGAAAATCCAAATACAGGTATGATTCCAAGCGCCAGCAGCGTGATCATGCTTGGCCAGTCAATGGATATCCCGATCCACATAATTAATGATCCGAAGAATACTCCCAGCACTGCCATCGCATCCGCCGACAATCCTCCTATTCCTGGCATCAGCCTTGCCCCTATGATAACTGCAAGAGCCAGTATTAAGAATACATTTGCTTTTGTATCTCTTTTTCCCATGTTCCTTCTTCTCCTCTCATCCTTCAAGTCTTTTATTTTTGATAGGTTTATCATATCTGCCCGCTTGCTATTTGTAAAATATTCATATATTATATAGTCGATAGTTTAATCCTATAGGTATTTCAATTTTCGTAGGAATGCCTAATCCGGCACGCTATTCACTTTCATGAGGGGAGATTTATTATGCAAATCCACCAATTACGCTACGTACTTGCAGTTGCTGAAAATAAAAGTTTTTCTGCCGCCGCGAAGAAATTATTCCTCGCGCAGCCATCCCTGTCCCAGCAGATCATCAATCTGGAGAAAGAACTGGGCATTGCCCTGTTCGTGCGCCATCCCAAATCCGTCACCCTGACAGATGCCGGAGAGCAGTTTCTAAAGTCTGCCCAGCGTATCGTAAATGAAGTCGATCAACTCTCGGACTTGATGCAGAAGCACAGCCAACTTCAGAATGGAACCCTCCGCATCGGACTTTTGTGGGTTGCCAGCTATCTGAATCTTTCCCATATCCTTACGGATTACCACCGCATTTACCCGGGCATCTCCTATTCGCTGACCGTAGACGGCAGCAATACGCTGCTGCAGATGCTGGATTCCCGCTCTATCAACGCGGCATTTGTAATCAGTTCCGAGGCAGCCCTGCAGCATAAGGAAGATATATTTTCCCACCGGATTATGGATGACCGTTATGTGGCTATTGTTTCCCGGCAGAATCCGCTATCCGGCCAGCCATCTATTTCCATGCAGGATTTGCAGTCGGAAAATATCATTATGCCTGCAAAAGAGTCTGCATTTCGCAAGGAATTAGAGCAGGTCTTCGATCAGCATTATATTGCGCCCCGCATCCTTTGCGAGACAAGCCAGTCTGATATCGTCATGCAGCTGGCCAGCCAGAACCTGGCTATAGGATTTGCCTCAAACTCTATCGCTCAGGCCCTGAAAACGGAGGACTGCAGAATTGTTCCATTGGAAGATGTACTCCTTCGTACCATTTACTACGTCACGCTTAAGGAACTGCTGGATTATCCGGCCATACGGTCCTTCACTGACTTTGTCATCCAATATCCCTTCTCCTAGGACTCCAAGGGGGCAGATCTACTTTATTCTTCATATGTCAATTCGGTGTCCACATATTTGCGCTTCATGTCATGCTGCGCCTTTCGTTTCTCGACGCTGTCAAATATAATAGAAAAATCATAGTCTTCCGGATAAAGCTGTTCTGCCGCCACATGCAGCTTAATCCGCTTATGGCTGACCCACATTTTTTCTTTTTTCATCTGTACCTGAAGCATCCCTTTTTCATCTGCCATCCTGCATATGATCCCGATCTTCTTCTCCGGATATACCATTACGCTGTCGCCAATCTGGTACTTCTTGGCCTCTTTCTGCGTGACAGCCTTCTTTATTTTCTGTATCTTCGGATGAGAAGATTTCTTCAATTCTTCATTTCCTTCCATTCCTTCTATTTTAACTTCTCCATCGCTGCCATAGGCCGCCTTTGCCGCCCTGCTCAACATGTATCCTGGCATTCCCAGTTTCCCGGCGATATAAAAGGCGCAGCTCTCCCCAGCCTCTCCGATGACCAGCTGATAAAGAGGCTTCAGACTTTCCTTATCAAAGGTCATTCTTGCATTGATGATCCCTTCTGTTCTGCGGGCATACTCTTTTACCTCCGGGTAATGCGTGGTAGCCAGGAATAATGCATTGCTCTTCTTTAATTCTTCCAGGATGGCTATGGCAATCCCCATGCCTTCTGCCGGATCCGTTCCTGATCCCAGTTCGTCCATAACAACCAGGCTATCCCTTCCTGCCTTTTTGAGAATGTCCAGGACATTCGTGATGTGAGCCGAGAATGTGGACAGATTTTCAGAGAGGTTCTGCCCATCCCCTATGTCGCACAGAATCGCATTATTCATGCAGATCTCCGCCTCTTCGCATGGTACATGAAGGCCGCACTGGGCCATCATGCAATTGAGGGCCACGGTCTTAATCGCCACCGTCTTGCCCCCTGTGTTAGGACCGGTAATGATCACCCCATTGATCCCATTTCCGATCTCAAAGTTCAATGGTACGTTCACTGCCTTATCCATCAGAGGATGTCTTCCATTCTTGATCCGTATATGTCTGTCCGTATTTATCTCTGGCTGAATCCCCTCCTGTTCCAGACTTAGCTTGCCCTTTGCAAAGATAAAGTCCAGTTTTTCTACGGTCCGGCTGTTTGACTGGATTATCTCTTCCTTATCCGACAGCATGGAAGACAGCGTATACAGAATGCGGATTTCCTCATTTTCTTCGTCAATCTTCAATTCCTGCACTTCATCGTAAAGTCTGGCAACCTGCAAAGGCTCCATAAACAGCGTGCTCCCTGTTGACGATTTATCTATGACGGAGCCTTGGATCTTGAACTTATATTCCTTTTTTACTGGTATGCAGATGCGCCCGTTTCTTAACGTACTGAAATTATCTGCCATATACTGCTTATTTGCCCTCAGGATAGCGTCTGCCTTTTCATGCATCTTTGTCTCCGCCCGATCAATCGCTTCCCGCAGCGACTTAAGCGTTTTGGACGCATAATCGTCCACCCTTTCGTTCCTGATCTTGCTGCCCAATTCCTCCCGGATGTCGTCGAGTCCGTCCAGATTCTCCTCATAATAAGCCAGGCCTATCTCATGCTCCTTGCCCCTGCGCAAATAATCCTTCAGCCGCCTTACAGCAGCCAGTACCATGGATATCTGTTCCAGCTGCTGGGGAGTCAGACAGCCGCCTTTGGATGCAAATTCTATCCATTCGTCAACTCCCTGTAGTGCTGTGACCGGCGGATTTCCGCAGATCTCTATCATTTTCCTGGCTTCCGTAGTCTCTCTCTGAGAGGCCTTTACCTCCAGCTCGCTTAAACTGGGCTTCAGTTCCTGTATCTGCTGTCTGGCTTTTTCTGTACATGCCAGTTCTGCCAGTTTTTCCTTTATCCGATCAAATTCTAATATCTTTTCTGTATCTGTCATTTCAATCTCTCCATTCAAATCATATATTTATAAACGCCACAAAAACTTCTGCCTTTGTATGGGCATACCGCTTCTGTGGCGTTATCGGACTGAGCCATCGTAAATAGAATTCTATAAAAATAGGTCAAAAAAAGCATGACCATACAGCCATGCTTTATCATTCCATTTACCGTTCTCTGTCAGAAGTGTATGTTAGCATCTTGTAAGGCAGACAAAAAGAACATAACTATATCTCTAACCTATAGTTACCTCTTCTCAACTCTTCAATTCGTTGTCTAAAAGACTCTCCCTACAATTAACATAAACTACCTCTGTCTAAAAATTTATCCCAATTATAAACTATGAATTCCTTTCTGTCAATATATCTTTTCAGGCTATTTTCTTCTTCCCATATATCCGAAAACAGATCAGGAAGAATAGGATGCCATATACCGTGGTGATCGGTGTCGCCATACCGACCATCATCAATGATGCCCCCGGAAGCTTAGACATGAGGACAGATACCGGTATCCTGATGCAGAACGCCGAGGTTATCCCCTGTATCATAACCGGAATACTATTGCCCTGGCCATTAAAATATCCGATGCTGCTGAATAATATACAGGTCAGGATGCAGTCCACTGAAAATCCTTTCAGGTAACTGGCGCTTTGCATAATAACCTCTCCATCTGAGGTAAAAGGCGCTGACAGATATTCTCCGCCAAAGAAGCCAGCCAGAAAGATCAAGATTCCCACCGCGCATCCAGATGCCATCGCAGTCAGGAATCCTTTTCTGGCCCTCTCCAGATTTCCTGCTCCTACATTCTGCGCCACGAAGGCTGAAACGCTCTGCATAACGGAGGAAGGAACCAGCATGATGAATGACACGATCTTTTGCGCCACGCCATATCCTGCTGACTGCATCAGGCCCATATGGTTGATGATAGAATTGATGACAAGGAAGGATATCTGAACCGTCGTTTCCTGGAGAGCAATTGGCACTCCTACCTTCAATATCTTCCCACACTCGATTGAAGATATACGGCACTGCTCTTTGGAAAATGCGATTGGCAGTTCCTGCTTTTTAAGTACAAGTACTGATATAACTACCGACACTGCCTGTGCCGCTATGGTTGCGATCGCCGCTCCGGCAACGTCCATCTTAAAGATACCCACCAAAAGCAAGTCTCCCGCTATATTTACCACGCAGGCAATTCCTACAAACAAAAAAGGCAGATTAGCGTTTCCTACGCCTCTTAGGATGCCGCTGATCACATTGTATGCAATAATCACCAGAATTCCACCGGAACAGATTCGGATATAGGCAACCGTTTTTGTATATGCCTGGGCAGGCACCTGCATGATCTCGGCGATATTTCCCGCAAAGATTTCTAAAATCACGGTAAGCGCAATGCCAATGATGAGAAACAGTACGATCGTCGTCCCTACCGCGTCTCCGGCAGCCTTAGGTCTCTTCTCCCCGATATGCTGGGCGATAATTATTGTCGAGCCCATGGCAAGACTGGTAAGGATGAAGGTCACCATCTGCATGAATGCGCTTCCTGTTCCCACCGCCGATATACTGGCAGCATCCCCGAACTGGCCGACCACCAGTAAGTCTACGGCACCGTAGGCTGCCTGCAGCACAAGGGCCCCCAGCACTGGCAGGGCAAATCTTACAATTGAGCCAAAGATAGGACCTTGCGTAAATGATACTTCTTTTTTATTCTTCTCTGCCATAGCCGCCCCCGCTTTCTCTGGATATCGTCTCGTATAATCTTTGGATTGTAAAAACAGCATCCTGTACCTGCTGGTCTGTCACATCTTCAAGGGCAGCCGCCCATTTCCCATGAAGTTCGGTCACATACTGCCTTACACATTGCCATCCATTCGTAGTAAGATGAAGGTAAGCAGCCCTTTTATCCTCTTCCTTATGATACTTCTCTACCATTCCTAATAGTTCCAGTTCCTGAATCAGTTTCGTGATGCTTGGCATCGTAATTCCCATTTTCGCACTGACATCCCCCACGCGGCAGAACCCTTTGGAATCTTCCATTTCTCCGATTACATCCATTACATGGACATGCCTTGGCTTCATGCCCTTAGGCAGTTTCGGCATAGTCTCTATACTTTTCTTTGCCAGGTGACAGGCATCTAATAACTGCTTTAAAACTTCTGTACGCATAGTCCCTCCATTTATTTACTAATAGTAATTATCGTTAGTAAGTATAGTGGAATAATAACGATTTGTCAAGTTTTCTAATTTACAATCTATAATTTAGAACAAAATAATAAAGAAGAGGGATTCCGGATATTTCCAGAAAATAACCTCTTCTTTATTAACAACATTACTATTTCAATCCCCAGACATAATCTGACGATTATAATATAGCACAATTTTTTATATCGGTCAATAATCTTTAGTAATGTTGTAAATAAAATATCATTGACTATACATTCATCATGTGATATTTTTAATATAAGAAGCTACCGTGTTGCAGGGTGACGTTTGTCTTAAATCTACATAGAATGGAGATGATGTCTATGAAACAATTTGATTTCCGGGATCTGATGGCTTTCGGAATGTTTGTTTTAGCGTTGCTGACATTCATTTATTTGATTTGTCACTGACTTTGCAAAGAAAAACCACCCTTGTACTTCGACCGGTAACAGGGTGGTTTTCTATTTTGTATTTGGTCAACCCATCTTGTGGGTGACTGTTCCTTTTATGAATACAATATAGCATCTCTTGTCTTTTAAATCAAAAGTTGTCTTTACATGCGGCACAAATTCAAAGATTTTTTAACGCAACTCTTTACTTTTGGCTTGTACGTGTTATACTAATTCCATGGGGTATTAGCGCAGTTGGGAGCGCGCAACATTCGCATTGTTGAGGTCACGGGTTCGAATCCCGTATACTCCATCTTTTTATTTCCTTACATAACTCCGCAAGTCCAGTATTTTCAAGGGATTGCGGAGTTTACTATTGTAGAACATATTTTCTTTTTGGCTAAAAAAACATACTCTTATGTAACACGATGCAACACGAAATAGGCCCCGGAGTTCTTACACCCCGGGGCCTTGTTATTACTATTATTAAGATAATCCGAACAGTCGTTGTTTTAACAGGATTATTTTTCTTGTGCCATCATGCCTTCAAATTCTTCCAACAATCCAGTTCCTAATTTATGTATCACCTTTTGCTTTTCTTTTTCCCACTTTTTACCGCTATGTGCTTCCATTTTAGTTGAAATTTTATTTATTTTTTTATTTAATACTATTGCATATTCGTTCGACCATTTTTGTAGTTCTGGAAAGATAAATGCTCCTAAGAGATGTATTTCTTCATCAGATTTCGCCTCTCTAATTAAATTTGTCAATTCAAGAAAATATTTCTGTATATATACTAAATATGCTGCTGTTTCGCAATCAACCCACTCTTCGTGTTGCTGCCTTATGTTGTTTAATTCCGTTATAAACTCCATTATACTATTTCTATTTTCAAATATTGCCGGATAAACTACGGGGATTTTCTCCTCATTGAACATATGTATATTTTCGTCATTGGCTCCAATTTCAAGAATCTCAAACGTGTTAACATTTTTCCGAAATTCCTTGATGGCCATCAACGCATTTATCCTCTTATCTATAAATGTTTTCAAAGATTCTACTTTTTGGCCATTTATTATTTTCCTCCGATACAAAAAGTTATTAACAAAAGCAGTCAATACACCACCTCCAATGAGAGCCAACACTAATTCATTCCATTTCATATTTCCTTTCCTCCTTGGTGTATTTATAAATAATATACACCAAAAAAGAGTTTATTTGCAACAATCTATTTGCATATAGAACGTATGTTTTAATATTAAAATAGAACATACATTCTTTTTGTCAAGACAAAATTATGGCAATGACCTACTTATGATAAACCCAGCAGCTTGCTCCAGGTTTTCTGTCCGACGATTCCATCCGTTACCAATCCATAGTCTCTCTGGAATGCCTTGATCGCCGCCTGGGTTCCCGCGCCATTGATGCCATCCGCCCCGCAAGGCCCGCAGGAATAGCCAAGCGAGATCAGCCTCTCCTGCATCAGGGCCGTGATGCGGCCTCTTGAATTTCTTCCCAATTGCGGGCATCCTGCCAGAGTATTCGGCCCGGGAAGGCCATCCACCTTCTGGCTGCTAAATCCCTGCGCATTACATTCTGCCTGCAGGCGCGCGTACCAGTTGCCAGAGGGGCTTGTCCCCTGGCCTGCTGCGGATGCCTCGGTGGACGCATCCCCTGCGGTTCCCGCAATCTCTGAAAACGGAAAATTCTTGCCCGGGCAGGAGGTGGCATTTACATCCTTATGCCTCTTCGTTACCGCCCCTGGATACAGACCCTTTAAATAGGCCTGCACCTGTTTTGCCGCATTTAATTGCGCCAGCGGCATCGTCTCAATATCATAACGTCCGATGCAGCAGACGCCTACGCTGCGGCTGTTGTGGCCTGATGCGTGGGCTCCGACAACGTTCAGCGGCCTTCCCTCGTGCACCGTCCCATCCTTGTAGATGATCAGGTTGTACCCACATCCGATCCAGCCATTGTTCAAGTGCCAGGAATGAATATCCTCGACCGTGCAGTTCGCCTCGGCGTGATGCCAGATGATCTCATCCGTCCTGTTCCTGTAGGTAAAACTGCCATGAAACCTTAATCCGTGCTTTTTTATATTCATAATTTTTGCTCCTTTCTACTCCTTTAAGACATCAAAACCGGAGGGTGTAAAATTTCCTCCGGTTTTTGCGCCTTATTTATTTTTTATATTTCACTCGTCTTTACCCAATTGCTTGATAAACTGATTCACATATGTACTCAGGCCTGCCACCAATACGCCTTGCACAATCGCGGTGAATACTGCCATTGCAATTCCCTGCCTCGTAGTAGTGGCTTCTGTCCCGATTACCCAAATACCGCATATGAAGATTCCGACGATTCCCAGTACCAGCGGAATATATTTATTCTTGATAAATGCTGCCTGTTTAAGCCACATGCCGATAAAGTAAAGCGCTACCGACACGACGATCAGTTCTGGTTTCACATAATCCATAAGCTGTTCCATATCCTATTCCTCTCTTTCTGCTATTAATCCGTCAATCCTGTGATGCGCTGATTTTGTGGACTGTTCCACTATTATCATACGTTCCACCAGATTGTTATGTTTCTTCACTTTTTCTTCCAGCTGCTCAATCCTATAGTTCGTCAGCCGGTTTGCCGTCATGATTCCGGCCAGGCTTCCAACCAACGTTCCGACAAGAGAGCAGATGGCCACTGCTATTTCATTTTCCATTCCCCTCCTCCTTTTTGCCCGCAAAAAAGGCACCCATTGCGGATGCCTTTCTTTGCTTTGTTCTAGTCTTATACCTGTCTCAATTTCACGTCTACTGCTTCTTTTCTTGCGTTATGCTCCTGGTTTTGATTCTCCGGCTTTACCTTCTCGGTCACACTGTTGTATTGATCCAGATTCTTCTGCCGGTTCTGTTTCTCCTGCTGCTTTTTATCCATACTATCACCCCGGAATTAGTATGCCAGAATAAATGCTTTTTATGTACTGGTAGATGCTCCGCTTTGTCTTATTGTTCTATTTTCAAGGTGCTACTATTGATTCTGAAGTTCGAACTTCTTATTGGAATTATATTCTTTATAAAGTATTATGTCAACCATCAAATTCGGAATACCGAATTTCAAACTGTAATTTTATGGAATTATATGGCATTACAAATGCTCCCGTTTACTTTCATCAATTTACCATATATAATTAATATGGTCTTGGAAAATGCCAGAGGTTAATAGCAAGGTTTATACCGGTCATTACCTGCTCTCTATAAAAAGCAGCCGACATAGAAAATGTAAACTATTTTTGCATTACCGAAACAAACTGTAAGACCGACACATAAGGAAAGAGAGGAAAAATATCTATGAAAAAGAAATTGATCGCAGTACTGATGATTGCGGTACTGACGCTGTCTTTGGCTGCCTGCCAGGGCAAGGACGATTCCAAAGATACTTCAAAGAAAGAAAAGACTGAAGATTCTTCTGATAAAAAGGCAGCGCCTAAAAAGGAACAGAAGACGGTAGAAATCACCCTGCCGGCATCATTGGTCGGAGATTCCGAAGCTACTTTGGATGAGGAGGCAAAAGCCGCCGGCGTAACAGAGGTAACCAAGAATGAGGATGGGTCCGTAACTCTCAAAATGACAGAAGAGGCACATCAGAATCTATTAAATGAGATTAAGACTGGAATTGACGAGAGCATCCAGGAGATTCTGCAGGATAAAGAAAACTATCCTTCTTTTGACTCTATTACCTACAATGATGAAGTAACCGAATTCGATGTTAATGTAGATGCTTCCGTATACGGCGGGCTGGAAAGTTTTGTCGTAATCGCGCTGTATGTCGAGGGCAATATGTACCAGTCTTTGAACGCGGTGCCAGAAGACCAGTTAAAAACGATTGTAAACTTCAAAAACAAGGATACCGGAGAGGTGATTGAAAGCGGCGATTCCACAGCAATGGATGACTCTGCTCTCTCGGAATAGGCTGATAGAAAGCGGATTAACTTTTAAGTATCACATAGAAGGACGGGCATGCAATCGCGTGCCCGTCCTTCTATACCTATATCGCTTTATGGGGGAATTGTCTAAACAAGCGTCCAGCCGCCATCTACATACATGATCTGTCCGGTCGTATAACTGGATGCATCCGATGCAAAATAGATCAAGACTCCATTCAATTCGCCATCCCGGCCAATCCTGCCCATCGGGCAATGCATGGCCAGCTGTCCTTTAAAATAATCCGTCGCCAGATATTCTTTGTCGATATCCGTTGGGAAATATCCTGGTCCAATTCCATTTACCGTAATCCCGTACTGCGCCCATTCCGCTGCCAGAGACCTTACCATCATGATATCCCCGCCTTTTGACGAATTGTAAGGAGTTCCCGGCATCCCCATGGTACATCGGATTCCCTGGATGGAGCAGGTATTAATAATCTTTCCATATCGACGGGCAATCATATGCTTCCCTACTTCCCGGGACACAAGGAACGATCCGGTCAGATTCAGCCGTATAATCTTATCCCATTCCTCCAGCGTCATATCCTCCGATGCAGTTCCAGATGCCATTCCTGCATTATTCACCAGAATGTCTATCTGCCCATAGTGGGATATCACCTTATCTACCATTTCAATAATCTCTTCTTCCTTCGTAATATCACACTTCACAGGCAGACACTCAGTACCGTTATCCTCGAATTCTTTCGCCAGCTTTTCCAGGCGATCCATCCTCCTGGCCACAATCGCCAGTTTGGCGCCCTGCCCCGCGAGTCCTTGGGCCATCTGTACTCCAAGTCCAGAAGAAGCGCCGGTGATCAGCGCCACCTTCCCTGTCAGATCAAATAAATTCTTCATCCTATCATCCCCTTCCTTTTGGATTTCTCCCTGATTTCATGGTATACTGGATTTGACAGAATGTAAAACATCCAAAAGTTTCAACCCTTCAACTATTAGTTCATGCACATGGGGGGACGTCTATGAATCCTACATCATTTTTATATTTTCTGACTGTCTGCAAAACTTGCAGTTTTTCAAAAGCCGCGGAACTTTTATACATCTCTCCCCAGGGAGTCAGCAAAGCCATCAAAAAACTGGAGGATGAACTTCAGTGCGCGCTTTTTGTCCGTACTCCCGAAGGGCTGATCCTGACTGCGTCCGGAGAAATCCTGAAAAAGCATGCGCAGATAATCACTGAAGAGTATGCCTTGCTAAGAAAAGACCTCTCCGAACTTAACAAGAAGGAAGTTATCCTAGGCACTACACTGGGCGTCTACCAGGTACTCAATCTCCCTTTGCTTAAAATTCTCCAGGAAAAATATCCGGACTTCTCCATCAGTTATATCGAATCGTGGGATTTACAGTGCGAGGAAAATGTGTACGATCATATCTATGATCTTGCCTTGACTTCAGGGCCTGTGGATGCCGTCAAATTCAACTCGGATATTTTGCATACTTCCGCAGTATGCGCGCTGGTTCCTGACGGCCATCCATTATACGGCAAGCCGCTCATAAGGCTTGATGACCTGCGCTCCTATCCTCTGATGCTGATAAGCCGCCAGTTCCGAATCTTCCATTATTTCTGCGAACGCTGCCGCCTCCACGGCTTTGAGCCGATGATCTACGATACGGCGGTTATGGTAGAAAATATGATACGAGTCTGTCCGGACCAGGAAGTGATCGGCATCGCCATTGATTCTTTTATTGAGGACCGTCAGCCAGACAAATACAGGATCGTCCCGCTTCCAGCAGAAGAGGTGCACTGGGAACTGGCGCTGATATCCGCAAAGGATCATAGCCTCTCGCCCCAGGTGCGGCAGGTACGTGATACCATTCTTAATCTTTTACAGCTATCCTAAATGATAAATGGCGAAAGGGATGAAGCCCCAAAGAGGATTCATCCCTTTCCATCCCTTATTCCGCAAACCTGATTCTCTCAATCAAGCTTGATTTCTTAAAGTTCAGATTTACCAGATAGGTGATCAGCAGCTGTACAAGCAGTACCACCGCTACCAGCATCAGTGCCGGCCCTGCCGGATAATGATAAATGCGGATAGACATCAGTCCTTCTTCCCTTGCCCAAAGGAAGGCCAGATATCCCAGTAGGCTTCCCAGGCCAAGGGACAGTATCAGCGTGCCCGCCGTATAGAACAAGCCTTCCAGCTGCAGCATGTTCACAGTCTGTTTCCCGGACAGGCCGATGGCCTGCAGCATGCCAAGTTCTCTCCGCCTGACATAGACGCTGTTGATCATGGTATTTACAAGGTTCAGGATTCCAATTAAGCCGAATACGAGCAGCAGTCCGTAACATCCATACATCATGAAGCCAATCTGCGTCTCTGCCTGCTTATATAACTCCTGATAAGTTTCAATATCCAAAAATTCCTGATTTTCTACCAGCGCTTTTACTGCTTTGGTGACCTCGGCTGCTTTTCCTTTTTCTGCCGTGATATTATATCTGTCCGTCAGATTGTTCTTACTGAACTCCTGAAGTACCGAACTTGGCATGCATATATCGTAGCCCGCCAATGGATATGGCGCGTGCTTGGTAATCGCGACAATCTCGAATTCTCTGCTGACGGAGTCTTCTCCATCCTTGATATCCAGGTGTACCTTGTCTCCGATATGAAAGCCTTTTCCGCTCTGGGATAACAGAAAGCCTTCTGAATTAAGGATAATTCCTTTTCCATCCTTTAATTTCGCATCGTCAAGGCTTCCCTCTGCCACATACTTCTTCAGTTCCTTTAGCGCGCCATCCTCGATACCTCTCGGGAATGTCTCCATTGGCTTTCCTTCTTCCAGCACTTCCTGGATTACCGCCTGAACCATTGTCTGCACTTCGATCTCTTTTACTCCGTCGATTGCCAGAATCTGTTCTCTTAACTCCTCTGACAGCGGATTATTCTGCTGTATCTTATATAATTCTTTTTCCGGATGCATCTGGTTTCCACTCTCGAAGTCCAGAGAAATGGACACATCTCCACGGATGTCCTGGGTCGTCATGGATTCGGGAGTCATACAGCTTAGCACGGTCGCGACCACCATAAAGAAGATGCCGGTAATGCCAAGGGTCACTATGGTAACCACGGTACGTTTCTTGTTCCTGCCCAGATTGGACATCGTTAACTTCCTGGTATTCAGTTCCTGATAGCCTTTTCTTTCTTTGGCCTTTTTCTTCTTGCTTCCCTGGTCCTGATAGCGGATTGCCTCAATTGCTGATATTTTGCTCGCCACCTGCATCGGACGCACCAGAGACAGATATACGGCTACCAGAGATACCACGGCTGCCAGAAGAAGTATCCACGGCTTGACCAGCGTTACTTCTGATGACTCCACAGCTTCCCTCATATACTTCGCCAGGGAATTGCTCACGCCCGTGCTGGTATCAAGCATTCCATGGACGATAAATGTACTGGCCAGCGATCCAAGCGCCAGGCCGATAGGAATTGCAATCAGAGCCACGGCGAAGCCTTCCCGGAAGACCAGTTTCCGTATCTGGCGTTTTGTCGCGCCGATCGCTCTTAATTTTCCATATTCCTGTACCTTGTTCATCATGGACACGTAATAGATGCTGTAGATCGTAATGATGCCCGCCAGGACGATTATGACCATCAGCCCTGCCATCCCGCTGTATAAAGCGGGATCCACATAATTGGCGTTGAGATACTCTCCATTATCTACGATGTCAGTGGCATTCAGCTTATATTCCGCTCCAATCTCTTTAATCTGCTCTTCTATCGCATCCGTTGTCATGCGCTCTGGCCCGGCGATCCGGAAATATACCCGGTAATTATGGGCTCCCTCGGGAATGATTTCTTCTGTAAATGCCTTAGAAACCATGGCGGAATATACCCCTTTTTCAATCGCCGCTTTAGAATCCCTGCTAAAGCCGGTAATGGTAAATTCCTTGACCTGTTCCATCCCAAGCCCGCCGTCTTCTACTGCCTGAAACGGCACCGTAATTCTATCGCCAATCTCTCCTTCCAGCCCCATAGCCTTGAGGAGGTGCTTAGACACGACGATTTCATCTGCCTTTTCCGGTAACTCTCCTTCCTTAAGCTTCAGCCGGTTTAACTTGGCGGCTTTGGCATCACAATATACCATGCTGATATTTACATCCGGATTGCTACACACCATGTAGGCAGGATCCTCCCTTAGGCCTACTTTCGTAATTCTTTCATCCTTTTGCATTTCTTCGGCAGACTTTTCGTCTACATTCCGAAACATCGCGTGAAAGGTAGGATAAGCCTTATTTACCGCTACAAATTCAATGTCGATGGTATCTAAAAGAACCGTCGGCACGATGGTAAGAAGCAGCGTAGTCAGAAGGATCGCGATTCCAATCAGAATATTCCTGCTTTTATTTCTTTTCAGGTTCGATGTTGCGGTCTTCGTAATAATATTCATTTTATTTCACCACCTTACCATCTTCAATAATGATAATGCGGTCTGCCATCTGGGCGATGGTCTCGTCGTGGGTAATCATGACCAGGGTCTGCCCATACTTGGAAACGCAGTTCTTGAGGATTGAGATGACTTCCATCTCTGTCTTGGAGTCCAGATTGCCAGTGGGCTCATCCGCGAGAATAATCGCCGGCCTTGAGGCGATTGCCCTTGCGATCGCTACGCGCTGCTTCTGCCCGCCTGACAGCATGCTTGGAGTGGCAGTCAGGCGGTCCTCCATGCCAATGCTCTTTACAATGCTCATCACATAATCCTTATTCACTCTTTTTCCGTCCAATCCGATCGGAAGCACAATGTTTTCCCATACATTCAATGCTGGCATCAGATTATAATCCTGAAAGATGAATCCGATCTTTCTTCTCCTGAATATGGCCAGCTGCTCATCCTTCAGCCCGAATATATCCCTTCCTTCAATGAATACCTTGCCGCTGTCGGGACGGTCAAGTCCTCCCAGCATATGAAGCAGCGTGCTCTTGCCTGAGCCCGAGCGGCCCACCACCGCGACGAATTCTCCACGCTCCACGGATATATCTGTATGGTCGATGGCCTTAACCATGTTGTCTCCATCTCCATAATATTTTACCAGATCTACAGTCTCTAATATTGCTCTCATAATTGAACCCCTTTCCTAACACCCGACCGGGTATTCTTTCTTTGTCTGTATCTATCCTACCAAAGGAGTCTTACAGGAACATATCAGATAAAATAACAGTTTTGTTATTCTAGAGAATACTTCTTTTTTGGCAGCATCATCTGGAATATGGTTCCTCCCCTGTGGGAAGGGAGGGCGCGCACGCTGCCTCCCTGCGCTTCCAGGATCTCGCGTACCAGATACAGGCCGACGCCTGCCCCCTCCATGGCCTCCACTTCCGGAGTCTTGCCACGGTAGAATCGCTTGAATATATTGGAATATTCTTCCTTCGGTATTCCGATCCCTTCATCCTCGATCTCAATCAGTACGTAGGATACCTCACGTTCAACACGTATCTGAATTCTAGACTTTTCCGGCGAATACTTGACAGCGTTATCCAGGACATTGGCAAATGCTTCCGCTGTCCATCTTGGATCATGCTGTAGGCTCACATCCTTAAAACTTTCCATTTCTATCTCTATATTTTTTTCATTTGCTTTGATAAAGATGCCATTGACTGCCCGGACCAGCGTTTCCTTAAGGCTGGCCTCTTTAGGCTCAAGTCTTATCATGTCTGCCTCCAGCCTTGACAGGTTCAAAAGCGTCCCCAGAAGATAGTTTAATTTTCCCACTTCCTGCTCTGCACGCTCCAGGAATTCCATCTTTTCCGCCGCTGTGATATCTTCATCCTTTACTAGTTCAAAACTCAAGCCAAGGGCGGCAATCGGCGTCTTTAACTGATGCGAAATATCTGTGATCAGCGCCTTTGTATTTTCCTTCTCCTCCACCAGACGGTTCCGAAGTGTTCCAAATGCGCTTCCGAGCCGTTCCAGATGCTCTGTGATCTGGGAATGGATTCCACTTTTCATATAATCTTCTTCTGTATGAAAATCATAGTCCCCTTCTTCAAACGCATTCAGATATCGGCTGATGGACAGGTAATTGCCGTATTCCCGCTTATACGAAAAATAATTCCATATGCCGTTCATTACAAGCGCGGCTATAAGAAAGGGCAGCCAATAACGGAAATTCGGTTCAAGGCAGCGCATTACAAAGAAAAATACTGCAATGAATGCAGTACTTACGCCAAGTTTCATCTTTAACTCCCGCTCCAGCCAGATATATCCCTGTTCCCGGCTCTTTATCATTTTTTCAATACTTCTGTCGTCCACAGGTAGCCAATCCCCCTTACATTCTTGATATATTCATAATCTTCTTCTGTCGCAAGTTTCTTTTTCAGCCTGCTGATGGTTACCGGCACCGTATTGTCATCTACAAACTGCCCGTCCATATCCCATACTGATTCTAATATCTGCTCCTTCGAGATAATCTGCTTCGGATGCTCCAGAAAATAAAGCAGCAGCTGGATCTCCTTCTTGCTAAGAGATACCTCCTGCTCCTCCTGAAATACTTTCATCTCCTTGCACCAGACCTGGATGTTTCCAGATGTCAGCACATTTCCTTCTTCGTGCGTACTTTCAATCCTGCGCATCAGCGCATTGACCTTGGATATCAGCACCATCAGGCTGAAAGGCTTGGTAATGTAGTCATCTGCCCCCGCATCATATCCATTTACAATATCGACTTCCTGATCCAGCGCCGTAAGGAAGATCAGGTATACATCGCTGACCTTGCGCACGCTTTGTCCAAATTCCAGCCCATTCCCATCTTCCATGGAAATATCGCTGATGATCAGGTCTACCTCATTTTCCCGGAACATCTCCTTCGCCTCCGGCACTCCGGTAGCGCTTAAAACTTCGTACCCTTCTTTTTTAAGTTTCAGGCTTATTCCCCGATTCAGGCTTTCATCATCTTCCAGCAATAATATCTTCCCCATGTCCACACTCCATTTATACTTATGCATCATCCTATAGAAATGCCATTTTCCTAGATTATAATATTTCCCAGGATTCTTTGCAACAGGCAAAAGCCTACCTTCCGCCAGGATATGCAATGATCTCTCCATCTGCCGCATACAGAATTCCATCCTCGCTGTAATAAGCCGGATTATCCTCAGCCACCTCGATGAACATCAGGAGATGGAGGTGATCAAAGGCTCCCGGCGCAATATAGGTGATGTTGGAAGGAATGTAGACCTCAATCACTTCTTCTTCCAGCCCTCCCAGGGAATTCCTTTCAATTCCTGTACAATCCATGCTTCTTGGAAATGTCAGGATGCCGTCAGTGGCAACCGATGGGCTTGTACATCCAATGATCCGTCCGTTCTCATCGGACACAAAGCCGTCGAATTCCTTCCATCCTGCGTATAACGCCAAATTCACTGGGGTTCCTTCCACACCTGTAAAGGGCATGGTACATGCCGAGTCCAGATACCAGCCGGTAAATTCTTTGCCAAGCCTTCTGGGTCTTTGAAAAGCATCTACTTCTATATTGGGGCTTTCGCAGGAATATATGGTCTTCTCTGGCATTCCTCCGTTTCCATATAGGCAGACAACTATCAACGGCGTCTCCGCCGGATGGGAGTCCGAAGATGTCATAACCTGAACATTCAGGTCCTCTTTCTTTTTCTGATTCACTTCCGGGAATATTCCCGCCTCTTCTTTCCTCTCATCAAGAGACAGCACTACCGTTGGTTTTGTAATTCCCAATGCAATTTCCGGAAACATCCCGCTTACGACTCTACCCGTCTGTGCGTTCATCACGGGACTGGCAGACCGTCCTTGCGGCAGGCTGTCATATGCCGTGCTCTGGAACCATGCAAAGATATACAGGCATGCCAATACCGCTGCAAGCAGAGCGCTTCCTGCAATCTGCCTCCACAATATGCATATTTTGATTCCGGGTATCGTACAATTCAAGATTCCTTCCATGCTCACACCTCGCTGCTTAAATTATAAGGCGAACAGAGCATAAATGAAAGTGGCATCTTGACACGTCAAGACGCCACTTTCCAGACTATTTCTTATGATACATTCTCGGTCTTCAGAGCCTTCACCAGCGATACGCAGGCAAAGAGCATAATGAATATAAATGGGAACGCGGCCGCTATGGAGATAATCTGCAGCGGCTTGAGGCCTCCTGCAATCAAAAGCCCCACTGCCATCAGGGACTGCACGATTCCCCACAGCACCTTCTTACTATTAGGAGGATTCAGATCTCCTTTGGAGGTAAGCATAGATAAGACAAATGTTCCCGAATTCGCCGAAGTTATGAAGAACGTACATAGCAATATCAAAGCAATCACGGACAGCACTATACCGATCGGGTACTTTTCCAGGACGGTAAAGAGTCCTATCTCCGGAGTTGCCGCTACTTTTTGAAGCGTCTCCGTAGACAGTATCTTATTTTCTCCCAGATGAATGCCCAAAGTGCCAAATATCGCGAACCATACAAGAGAGCCTAACGAAGGCGCCAGTACTACGCCTACAATGAATTCGCGTATCGTCCTGCCTTTTGATATTCTTGCGATGAACACGCCTACGAAAGGCGCCCATGCAATCCACCATGCCCAGTAGAAAATCCTCCAGCTCATTATCCAGCTGTTATCCCCATAGGTTTTGATGGCAAGGCTGTCAGGAATCAGATTGCCCAGATACTGCCCCAGGCCGTTGGCAAAATTATTCATGATTTCTACCTTCGGCCCAACCAGGACTGCCAGTATCATAAGGCCAAATGCGATATAGAGGTTGGCATCGGATATCAGCTTGATTCCCTTCTCGATCCCGGATACCGCCGACCATATGTATACTACGGTAATCACTGCAATAATCGCAATCTGCACCAGAAGCGTAGACGGGATTCCAAACAGATAGCCCAGGCCGCTGTTAATCTGTAATACGCCCAGTCCCAGCGAAGTGGTAACTCCCGCCACCGTCGCAAATACTGCCAGTATGTCTATGGTCTTGCCCAAAGCGCCGTTTGTTTTCTTCTCCCCGATCAGCGGCTCGAAAATAGAGCTTACCAGCGCAGGCTTCTTCTTGCGGAACTGGAAGTACGCAAGCGCCAGCCCAATGATGGCATAGTTGGCCCAAGGATGGATTCCCCAGTGCATGAATGAAGACTTTATGGCAAAATCCGCCGCCTCGGCAGTGCCTCCTTCCATTCCTGGCGGATTCATATAATGGGATACCGGCTCTGAGATTCCCCAGAACACCAGGCCTACCCCCATGCCTGCCCCGAATAGCATGGCAAACCAGGAGGCTGTCTTATATTCCGGCTTTGAATCATCCGGCCCCAATCGAAGTTTCCCATATTTACTGCAGGCAATGCCAATGATGAAGATGACAAATGCCAGCATGGCAAGCAAGTACAGCCATCCGAATTCTGTCGTAAGGAAGGAGTAGATCGCGTTGGATACGCAAGTAAAACTGCCATTAAATGCCACAGCCCATATAGCAATGCCGCCTGTCAGCAGCAGAGAAACATAAAACACTTGATTCTTTTCTTTCTTCATAGTATTCCCCTTTCATCCATAATAGGATCAGACAGGGAATACGGTCTGTTCGCTGATATCTGATGCCAGGCTTTCAAGTGCCACCTTTGTCCTGTGATAACGCAGCTTCCACTGCTCTTCCTTAGGTGTCCCGGGGTCTCCCAGCGGATACGGGATGGATATTGTTGGAACGATCCGGTTTGCTCCTACCGTCTTAGCCACCGGAATCAGGTTGCACATCTGCACGATCGGGAATCCTGCCTTCTCAATCTCTTTGACCATCGTTGCGCCGCAACGAGTGCAGGTACCTCATGTGGATACCAGAATCACGCCGTCCACGTGGTCCTCTTTAAAGTAAGGGATCATCTCATTGGCCATGCGCTGCGCTTCCGCCTGGGTCGTTCCCGTTCCTACCGTAGAATAGAAGTAAGGGTGAAGGCTGCCATATACGCCTTCCTTTTCCAGAACCTTCAGGGCATCGATGGGCGTGATGACATCCGGATCCCCATCTGCTGCTGCCGGATCGAATCCTGCATGGATCGTCTTATACTCTCCTGCTTTCAAATCGTCTTCCTTCTCAATATCGTATCTGCCCCAGCGTGTAGCGGAAGCTGACTGGATACGGTCCGGATTATCTACCGGGACGATTCCTCCGGTGGTCACAAGTGCAATCCTTGCCGTCTTGAGATCCTTAACCGGCGGCGCGATAGGCACGCGGTCCATCTTCGGGATCGGCAGTTCTGTCTCAAAGGGCTGGCCCGATAGTTTCTTAAGCAGCATGTCGATCATTCGTTCTGAAGCCGGGGTTCCTTCCTGAATCCATGTCTGCCGGCGGATTCCTCTTTCAAAGTATCCTTCTTCCTGCGCGCAGCCGATCTCTTCGCCATTCAGAATCTTATTGGCAAGCCTCGTTACCGCCGCAACATCTTTTCTCATCCTGGAGGCAATGTTTCCTCCCTTCAGGATATACATATCTTTCTTGAACATCTGGACGCCTGGGTTCTCTACATTGATGGAGGTAACCACTGGCACATGATATCTTTCCTTTACCGCCTTGCAGATGGTACCGCAGGCGACTCCGTAGCGGCCGGCCTGGAACGCGGGGCCTGCCAGGAAGATATCCATCTCTTTGTCTTCCAGCATCTTTAGGATAGCATCCACCGCGTCTTGCGTATGGCTCCCCATATAGTTGTCTCCGCAGATGATCGTATGGGTGATCTGGGCATCCAGCGTCTTGGCATATTCCAGCGCAGGGCCTACCTTTCCCTCTCTGATCTGCGGCTCGAAATCAGCCTTGTCTTCGCCGCCGATCTGTCCGAAAAACTGATTGATATATAAGATTGCTTTCTTCATCCTTCCACCCTCCTCTAGAATTCTTTCATCGTCTTTGGCGACCAGCCGCACACCCGGTCTCCGCAGAACATCGAGTTATTTTCCATAATAATCGAGCCGTCCGGCCTCACCGATGGCCCTAATATCTCGTCATTGGCCCATCCTCCAGATAAGCCGTCTCTTCCCAGGGCTTCCAGTTCGCCCAGCACCGTCTCCATCGGAGGCAGTTCAATCAGTTCTGATACATTGCCGCAGGAGACGATCGCGTCGCATTTCTCATCTAATGTCACCAGTGGCTGGGACTGTCCGTCACGTCCGGTACATTCATTGGTGATACCCACCGTCTTGATTCCTGCGTCTTCCAACGCCACATAGCAGCCGATAAAGTCTGCGTCCGGATTGCCATAGCCTTCTTCTGCTACTACGGCGCCGTCCGCTCCCAGGCTCTTCGCGATCTGGGCCACGAACAGGGCTGAGCGCTCCTTTTGCTCCAGCGCTACATTCAGATTGGACATAATGACACCCAGGAAGTTGATGTTTTTCCCATGTTCTCTGTACAGCGCCTTGATATTCGGACAATTTTGGAAATCATAGGTCGACCATTTGGAAGATACTGGCATGAAGCTTCCGGAAACCATTGCGCCGTCCAGAATCTCGTTGGGGTGCATAACCGTAGGGACAACATGGTTCATATCCCACCCGTAAGCCAGGTCGTTATATCCCATCTCTTCCATTTGGGACTGGGGCTGCATCACGTACACGACGGAAGGAAGTTTCTCCGTTTCCGCGTCCCTCTTGATCATAGGCTCCAGTTCAAACACTTCCATTTCATCTGGCTCCAGTTCTTTGACGCAGGAGGCAATATACTCCGCCAGCCTGTGTCCGGCCCGTCTTAAGGCGTCGTTCTTCTTCTGCTGCTCTCTATGCTCAAACGTCTCATTCGTATCCGCTACCAGTACGATATTATTCAGTTCTCCGAACAGGGTGTACTTCTGTCCCTCTCCACTCATGTCGATCACGCCATCCTGGAAGCCTCCCCAATGCTTTCCCACAACCAGGACGCTTGTATTCTTAAGTGCATATGTCACGCCATCCCCGGCAGGCTTAAGTTCTCCTGTATACCCAGGAAACACGCTCCTCCCATCCGGTCTTATGCGTGGCTCGATTGCTTCTTTTACCGGGCACATGCGGATCTTATCTCCCGGCTTTGCTATGTAAAGGTCAGCCTCGGTGATCCTGTCATCTTCTTTGATATAGTCCAAAGCCTCCTGCTTATTAATTGACAGGACTCCGTCGCAATATGCCAGGGTCTCTCCGAATGCGATATCCTGTACATAGAAATTTCCAATCTCCAGTCTCATGATAATCCTCCTTCATTCATCTTCTTGCCGGCAAATCCAAAGTGTGCACCCTTTGTATAATTTGCCCTATTTGTTATTTCAATAAGCGCGCTTATTTATTATTTCTTACAATGATAATAGCAATAAGCGCGCTTATTGTCAATCCAAACCTGACAATTATTTGTCATTCGCAAGTTTTTTGTGAACTATGCTTTTTTTTGAAGGCAAAATATGGTACATTTACACAGAAGACCACTGTGATTAAGAGAGGATTTATGAACAATGAAAGAATCTGAACTGATAGATAAAGAAGAGCAAAAAAGGCAGAACGCCAGAACATTTATTAATGCCGCCCAGGAAATGATAGAATCTGAAGGTCTTGAGAATATATCGGTCCGCAAGATCGCGCAGAAGGCTGGATTTCATAACTCCACCATTTATCTCTATTTTGAAGACCTGGATCAGCTGGCTATGTTCGCTTCCCTGAAATATTTCAAGGAATATAGTCATTCCCTTGAGTTACAAAGCCAAAAGAACCTGTCTCCTACTGAAAATTTTCTGTCTATTTGGGAACTTTTTGTGGATACCATGCTTAGGAAGCCTCATGTATTCTACAATTTCTTTTATGGAAAACGCAGTAACAATCTTCCTGAGATCATGAACCGGTACTATGAGATCTTCCCGGAAGAACGGGACCAGTTCTCCGAAGAGATCGAGTCCATGTATTTTGGGAAAAATATTAATGACCGGAGCCTTAAGCTTCTTATGCCTATGCTCCGGGAAGATAATCTTATAACCAAAGAGACGCTGACGATGCAGAACGAATTGATCGTCAGTTACTGCAAGTACAAGCTAGAGCAGAAATGTAACGATCCACAGCTGGATGATCGGCAGTTGAAGGAGGACATCATAAAAGCCATTGCATTTATTGCAGGCATCAGAATGTAAGTTCCATTCTGGTGCCTTTTCCCAATTCGCTTTCCACCCGGATATCCGCGTCATGGATCATAGCCCCGTGCTTTACGATAGACAGGCCAAGGCCGGTTCCCCCGCTTTCTTTGGAGTGGCTCTTGTCCACCCGGTAGAACCGCTCAAAGATTCTCTCCTGCTGATCCGCTGGAATCCCAATGCCGGTGTCTGTCACGATAATCTTCTTGCCTTTCAGCGTGCTGCCTACCCAGACGCTTAAGGTACCGCCTTCCTTATTGTACTTGATTGCATTCTCGCAGATATTATATACCATCTCATCCAAGATCTGACGGATTCCCTTGTAAGTCACAGTTTCCCCGGTAACCTCTATACGGATGTCTCTTGCATTCGCCTGGGGTGCCAGCCTGCTGCACACTTCCCTTGCAAGTTGATAGAGATCCACTTCCTCTTTCTCCAGCTCTACCTTCCCTTCATCCAGCCGGGACAGCTTGATGATATCCTCTACCAGGGTAATCAGCCTGCTGGCTTCATTATATATGCGCTCGGAGAACTTCTTCATATCCTCCGGCTTTACCAGGCCGTCCTTCATAATCTCCGCATAGCCTGATATGGAGGTCAGCGGAGTCTTTAATTCGTGAGAGACGTTGGCCGAGAATTCCTTTCTCATATTTGCGATCGCGTCTTTTTCCTTGTTCTGTCTGTCTATACTCATAAGCAGCGGCGTCAATTCTTCATACACATCATTTTCCATCGGGTTATCAAGATCCAGTTCATTAATCGGACGGATCAGTCTTGCTACCTGCCATCTTGCCAGAATCCATGCGATCAAAAGCATCACCACGGCAATCACGCCCATCGCCGGCAGGATTCTTATTGCCGTAAAGAATGCCGTATCAACCGTCTTGGAGACCCTTAAGACATTGCCGTCAGGAAGCCTCTGGGCATAGTAGAACATCTCCTGGCCCAGGGTATCAGACTTGCGGATATCCTGGCCGCTTCCACTACTGAGCGCTTCTTTCACCTCCGGCCTGCTTTTATGGTTTTCCAAGGTCACTTCGTCTTCTTTGGAATCATAGGTCACCCTGCCTTGGCCGTCTATCATGGTAACCCTGGTGTTCTTTCGCACCGCGTCCATCTCCTTGAGGTATGCCTCGCCGGAGATTCCAACGGCCGCGCAGATATAGTCAGCCTCCTGGCGGATCTCATCTTCCATAAGGCTGATCGTCTGGCGATACACCACAAAGGTGGTGATCGCATAGGTAATCAGCAAGGTGGTGGTGATTACCAGTATCATGCTTCGCTGTATCTTTCTTCTCATTACTGATTCCTGTCCCTTCACGCAAGTTATTCGCTCATCCGATATCCAACGCCGCGGACCGTCTCAATGCGCTCCCCCGCGCTCCCTAGCTTCTGGCGCAGAGTCCTGACATGCACATCCACGGTTCTGGTCTCTCCGTCAAAGTCATAGCCCCAGATATCTTCCAGCAGCTGGTCTCTGGTCAGCACAATGTTGGAATTCTTCATAAGACGCTTCAGAAGTTCATACTCCTTAAGCGTCAGGCTTACGACTTCCCCTGCTGCCGTCACCTCATGCTTCTTCAGATTCATCTCTATCTCGCCAATCACGATAGAGTCTTCCTTCTGGCCTCCTTCTCGGGCGCTTCGCCTTAGGACGGCCTTGATTCTGGATACCAGTTCCATCATTCCGAATGGCTTGGTCACATAGTCGTCCGCCCCGGTGTCAAGTCCCATGACCTTATCATATTCCGCGCCTTTGGCGGTAACCATGATGACCGGAATATCCCTCGTCTTAGGCGAGGCCTTCAGTTTTTTCAGCAGTTCCATGCCGTCTTCTCCCGGAAGCATGATGTCGAGCAGGACAAGATCCGGCGTTTCCAGCGCCAGCGCTTCCAGAAAGGAACTTCCCTCCTCAAATCCCCGAGCCTTAAGCCCGGTGCTTTCCAGTGTATATACGACCAGCTCGCGTATGTTGCTGTCATCTTCCACGCAAAATATCATGCTAATTCTCCTTTGGCTTCATTGTTTCCATTCCCTTGTGTATTCCAGTGATGGAGAATTCCACCCATTCAGCAATATTGGTGGCATGATCGGCGATTCTTTCCAGATATTTGGCAACCATGATCAGATCGATCGCCCGCTCCCCATATCCACCTTTTTTTTCTGCAATAAAACTGACAAGTTCTCTCTTATTTTCTTCAAACATCTCATCCACGATGTCATCGGAAGCCATCACTTCTCTGGATAATTCCAGATCCTTCTTTACATAGGCTGTGACGCTGTCACGCACCATCTTTGCCGCTGCCTCCGACATCTGCCCGATTCTCGAGATGTCCATCGCCTCCGTCATCCTGGCAGAGATGATGATCTCAGCGATATCAGATGCCTGGTCCCCGATTCGCTCCATATCCGTGATCATCTTAAGTGCCGCGGATATCTGCCGCAGATCTCTTGCCACCGGCTGCTGCTGAAGCAGCAGTTTCAAGCACAGACGTTCAATGTCCTTTTCCATCTGGTCAATCTCATCATCCGCCTCCCGAACCGCCTTTGCCTGCTCCATGTCTCCATTTTGAAGCGCCATAGTCGCCTTATTAATGGCAATCTCGCACAATTTTCCCATATGAGTCAACTGCTCATTGAGGCGCTCTAACTGCATATCAAACTTATTCCGCATCCTAACCGAACCTCCCTGTAATATAGTCTTCTGTACGCTTATCTGATGGTATGGAGAAAAGTTTCTCCGTATCATTGTACTCAACGACCTCGCCAAGCAAAAAGAAAGCCGTATTGTCGGACACGCGGACCGCCTGCTGCATATTATGCGTTACCATTACAATAGTATAATCTTTTTTCAATTCCATCGCAAGGTCTTCAATCTTCGATGTAGATATGGGATCCAGCGCAGACGTGGGCTCATCCATCAAAAGGACTTCCGGCTGCACGGCCAGAGCCCTGGCGATGCACAGCCTCTGCTGCTGTCCTCCTGACATTCCAAGGGCGCTTTTCTTAAGCCGGTCCTTACATTCTTCCCAGATTGCCGCATCTCTTAAGGATTTCTCCACAATATCATCCAGCCGGGACTTGGAACGGATTCCATGGGTCCTTGGCCCATAAGCGATATTGTCATAGATGCTCATCGGAAATGGATTGGGCTTCTGAAATACCATGCCCACCCGCTTCCTTAGCAGGTTTACATCAATTTCCTTAAATATATCCTGCCCGTCCAAAAGAATATCCCCTTCTATCCTGCATCCTTCCACCAGGTCATTCATGCGGTTGATGGACTTTAAAAGGGTAGACTTTCCACATCCTGAAGGCCCGATAAACGCTGTGATTTTATTCGTTTCTATTTCCAGATTCACATCTTTTAACGCCTTGAAGTCGTCATAATATAAATCCAGATTCTTAATACTAATTTTTCCCATGATTCTTCCTCTCTACGCTTTCGTTAATCTTCTGGCCACAGCGCCTGACAGAGTGTTGATCCCCACGACCAGAAGCAGCAGTATGACTGCTGTGGCATACGCCTGATCCATATACAGTCCTTCGCTTGCCAGATTATACATATGCACGGCCAAAGTCCGGCCCGATCCCATAACGCTGTTTGGCACATCGGCCACCGTTCCCGCCGTGTAGATCAAGGCTGCCGTCTCACCCACAATCCTTCCTACCGCCAGGATTATCCCGGCGAGAATGCCTGGCACGGCGGATGGAAGAACAATTCGAAACACCGTCCGAAGTTTTCCTGCGCCCAGGCCAAAACTTCCTTCCCGGAAAGAATCCGGCACCGACTTAAGGGCCTCCTCCGTGGTCCGCATAATTAACGGCAGGATCATGATAGACAGGGTAAATGCGCCAGCCAGCAGCGAGAATCCCCATCCACATGCAGTCACAAAGAACAGCATGCCGAACAACCCATAGACGATGGACGGGATGCCTGACAAGGTCTCTGTAGTCAGACGGATGATTTCGACAAATTTATTGCCCCGTCCGGCATATTCCACCAGGAAAATAGCAGAAAATATGCCAAAAGGCACTGCAATCACCAGAGATAAAAACGTCATGGCAATGGTATTGATCAGCGCCGGCATCAGTGACGCGTTTTCTGACGTATAGGTCAGAGAAAATAAAGATGGCTTGATGTACGGAATTCCGTGAATCAAAATATAAGCAATCAGAAATATCAGTACGGTAAAAGTCAGAACCGCAGACAGTACGACCAGAAGCATTACAATGAATGATCCCGGCGTCCTCGCGTATGACTTAAGCCTCTGCTTGAATCTTTCCTGGCTACTACTCATGGCTTCCCCTCCTGTTTAGAAGTGCTACGCTGAAGTTGATCAGCAAAATGAACACAAAGAGAACAACGCCGGTTGCAATCAGCGCTTCCCTGTGCAGGTCTGTGGCATATCCCATTTCTATCACAATATTGGCTGTCAGGGTCCGGATGCCGCGGAAGATTCCTGCCGGCATCCTGGCCTGGTTTCCCGCCACCATAATGACTGCCATCGTCTCGCCGATCGCCCGGCCAATGCCAAGCACGATCCCTGCTACTACGCCGGATTTAGCCGCCGGCAGGATCACCCGGAAGATCGCCCTCTCGTGGGTGGCGCCTAAAGCCACGGCTCCTTCATAGTACTGGGCAGGCACCGCACGGATTGCCGACTCTGTCACGCCGATGATCGTCGGAAGGATCATCATGCCAAGCAGAAGAGATGCCGTAAGGATGCTGCTTCCGTTTCCTCCGAAGCCAAGCCCCCGTCCCATCTCCCTGATCCATGGCACCAGCACGACCAGGCCGAAGAACCCATATACAACCGATGGGATGCCTGCCAGCAGTTCCGTTGCCGCTTTCAGCGGCCTGTAGATCTTCTTTGGACAATAATGCGCCATGAATACGGAGGTCAGGATCCCCACCGGCACTCCGAAGAGTATGGCTCCCGCCGTGACATACAGGCTTCCTATAATCATTGGAAAGATTCCAAATATCTGGTTCTTGGGCCTCCACATCTGGCCGGTCAGAAATTTGCCAAATCCAATTTCTTTCATTGCGGGGATGCCATTCGCAAAAAGGAATATGCAAATGAGAGCTACCGCCAGTACCGAAGCACAGGCGGCAATGAAGAACACTCCCCGCATGAATTTTTCAGTCCATGCTTTTGATTTCATTTTATTTTACTACCTCATCCCATGTAAGCGCTTCTCCGGTATAAATGGATTTCACCTGATCGCTGCTCAACTCATCTGTCGTGTTGTTCTTATTTACGATGACCGCAATTCCATCCGTCGCAATGACCTGGGGAACCAGCCCTTCGGACGTCTCTGTATCCTTCAATTCTCTGGATGCCATGCCAATGTCATAGCTTCCGTCGATAGCGGATGTCATGCCGGTGGTAGAATCGGTAGACTGAAGTTCGATTTCTGCCTTATCGTTCACCGTCTTATACGCCTCGATCAGCTTCTCCATCACGGGCGCAACCGAAGACGAGCCTCCAACAACCGCTTTTCCCTCTGGCGCGCTTCCTTCGTATGGCTTTGCTTCATCTAAGGAAATGTATCCATTGTCCGCCACTACTTTCTGTCCTTCCTCGCTTAGGATGAAGTTGATGAAGTCCTTGGCCACCGCATTATCGGCCCCTTCCTTGGTTGCGATATTGAATGGCCTGGACACTTTATACGTACCGCTCTTAATATTCTCGGCGGTTGCCTCTGCCCCATCAATCTTCACGGCCTTCACGCTATCATTAAGCGAGCCAAGGGATACATATCCGATCGCATAGTCATCTCCTGCGACGGTTGTCATCATTACGGAAGTACTATTGGTAATCTGGGCCTCCTGCGTAGTCATATCCACTTTCTCGCCGTCTATCTCATCTTCAATCCCGAACAATTCGATAAATGCCCCTCTTGTTCCTGATCCGTCTTCTCTGGATACGATAGTGACATCCATAGAAGCATCCCATTCAGATGCCTCTGCCTTCTTATCATTTCCATCGCCAGCATCTGATTTTCCGCATCCCGCGGCGAGTCCTGCTGCCATTCCAACAATTGCCAATACTGCGATAAACTTTTTCAATCTCATAATCATTTCTCTCCTTTATCAATCGAATCTCTTCTTCACATTTGCTATCATAAAGGATGAATGTAAAATCTGAAATCCGCCCAATGTTAAATCTATGTAAAGTCCCAAAACCCTCTTCTTTTCTTTTTCATTCCTTCATGCTATAATCCTAAGTGATTGTGGATTATAATGTCAGAAACAGGAGAGGATAGATAATCATGTGGATTGCAGATCAATGGAAAGATTATGAAGTGATAGATTGCAGCAAAGGAGAGAAACTGGAGCGATGGGGGGAATACATCCTGGTTCGCCCGGATCCCCAGGTCATCTGGGACACTCCTAAGAACGACCGTGGCTGGAAGCATAAGAACGGACACTATCACCGCAGCAAAAAGGGCGGCGGAGAATGGGAATTCATAAGCCTCCCGGAACAATGGCAGATACATTATAAAGACTTGACTTTTAATCTGAAGCCTTTTAGTTTCAAGCACACAGGACTTTTCCCGGAACAGGCTACAAACTGGGACTGGTTTTCAGAAAAGATCCGAAACGCGGGACGCCCGATAAAGGTCTTAAATCTCTTTGCTTATACCGGAGGCGCTACATTGGCCGCTGCAGCCGCCGGTGCCAGCGTCACCCATGTAGACGCATCCAAAGGCATGGTAAGCTGGGCCAAGGAAAATGCGGCTTCTTCCGGCCTGTCCGACAAGCCGATCCGGTGGCTGGTGGATGACTGCGTCAAATTTGTGGAGCGGGAAATCAGAAGAGGGAACCATTACGATGCCATCATCATGGATCCCCCTTCCTACGGAAGAGGACCCAAAGGCGAGATCTGGAAGATTGAGGATGCCATCCACCCTCTGATCAAGCTTTGCACGCAGATCCTGTCCGACCAGCCTCTGTTCTTTCTGGTCAACTCCTATACTACAGGCCTTGCCCCTGCCGTGCTCACCTACATGCTGGCCACGGAACTAAAGAAATTTGACGGGAATGTGGATTCGCAGGAGATCGGACTTCCAGTGACGCGCTCTAAACTGGTACTTCCATGCGGAGCCTCCGGCAGATGGGAATCCCGTTAAAATTTTAAAAAAACGTATAGTTTTGTAACCAAGTCACAGAAATAAACTCCTTCTTCATGTATTCTATTAACAGAAACAGCAAAAACTAATGGAAAACATGAAGGAGGCTTTTTTATGGGCAGATTCTATAAAGACCAGAACTCACATAATATATTCCAGGAACTGATCTCCCTTAGCGAGAGCGCTTCTGTTCCGTCACTTGAGGAAATCAAGGCGAACACAACAGATGCCGCACAGGAAAAACACGTTCCTGTCGTTACCATAAAAGATAACGTAGTGGAGGTATCAGTCGGCTCCGTGACTCACCCTATGCTGGATGAGCATTACATTACAGGCATCTATATCGAGACTCGGCTTGGCGCGCAGTACAGAAGGCTTGCGCCGGGCATGGATCCCAAGGCTGTATTCATTCTTCCCGAAGGGGACGAGTTTGTTGCGGCATATGAATACTGTAATCTACACGGATTATGGAAAAAAGACGATAACTAAAAATAATTGGAGGTAAGAAGTCATGCAGAAATATTTATGCGAACCATGTGGCTATGTATATGATCCTGAAATCGGAGATCCTGACGGCGGAATCGCCCCGGGTACTGCATTCGAAGATATTCCGGACGACTGGGTATGCCCGATCTGCGGAATGGGAAAAGAAGTATTTATTGTAGAAGAATAAAAAGCCAGATTTATAAAATAGAAGGAATGACAGGCAAAATGCCTGTCATTCCTTCTATTTTCCAATGTCCATCTGTTCCAGAAGTCCAATCACCTCATGCAAAGTTTTAAACTGCCTGTGGACCAACGCTTTGATCTCTTCATCCGGCTCCACCAGATCCGGAATCATAACAGGAATCATGCCGGCCGCATACGCAGAGCGGATTCCCGCCGGAGCATCCTCAAGGGCGATACAGCGCTCTGGTCTTGCCCCGATGGCCTCGCATGCCTTTAAGTATATCTCTGGGTCGGGTTTTGCCCGGTGTACCATATCTCCGAATATGGCCCCGTCAAAATACCCATATATCCCTGCCTCTTCCAGATTATGGATAGCGTAGCCGCTTCTGGATGACGTAGCCACAGCCATCTTATAGCCTCTGCTCTTCCCATATTCCAGAAGTTCCATTACGCCCGGCTTAACCGGAAGGCCTTCTTCCTCTACAATCTCCCGGAATCGGACTCTCGTCCTCGCTGCAAACTCTTCCTTGGGAAAATCAGGCCCGATTACCCGCAGGAAGTATTCATTCCTTCCTACCACATTCATCCCCAGCGTATGGTAGATATGGCTTCCCATATGCCGGATGCCAAGCTCGTTCCCGGCATCCTCCCAGGACCGCTGCACGATACGCTCTGAATCAAACAGCAGTCCATCCATATCAAATACAATTCCTTCAATTACACTTCCATCAATCATCCTGTTCAAATTCCTTTTTAAAACTCAATTCCCCGTCCAAGGGCATCCTTCAGATAGTCCGATACTTCTTCCAGCTTATTGACAGCCGCCATCTTCTCTTCCCATTCCTCACCCGTCATTTCCTTGTTTACAAGGCATTTTTGGATATGCTTAACTTCTCTAATCAATTCTTCTGTCATAAGAATACCCCCTTAATTATTTTTATATATCCAGTATAACATATTCTCCCATCTATGACGTATATTTGTCCGCAAAACTTATCACGCGCTCCCAATATCTGTCTTCGTCGATAATACTGGCCTCCCCATGGGCGGCGCCGCCAACGACAAACCTTTCCTTCTCGCACCTTGCAGCCTCAAATAGTCGCCCGTGCATCTCATATGGAACAAACAGATCCTCGCTTCCGTGAATGAACAGGATCGGAATCTGTGATCTTGCCACCTGCGCAAGGGCGCTGGCCTCCTTAAAATCATAGCCGGCCCTTCTCTTCATGATCGCCGATGCTATATAGAGGAATGGAAATGCCGGAAGATGGCACATCTTACGGATCTGCACCTGGAATTCTTCCCATACGGAAGTATAGCCACAGTCTTCTACGACTGCCTTGACCTGAGTCGGAAGGTCTTCCTCTCCAGCTGCCATCATGACAGTTGCCGCCCCCATGGAAAGGCCGTATAGCAGAATCCTCGCCTGTCCATCTTCCTGAATAATCCGTCTTGCCCAGTCCACTACGTCCCGGCGTTCGGGCCAGCCCATTCCGATATAGTTTCCTTCGCTCTCGCCCAGCCCCCTGGCATCCGGCGCCAGGATATGGTAGCCCGCCTCCCGGAATCGGATCGCGTCGCCTCCCATATTAAGCGCATTGCTCTTGTAGCCATGGCAGATAATGACATACTTATGGCTCTCTTCCTTTGCCGGAATCTCCAGACCGTGAAGTTCCAGGCCATCCCAGCTGGTTATGTACACGTCTTTTCTGTTGGCGCTCATAAAGAGCCGGTTCTGTTCCTGTTTCTGGGTCAGGAGATCCTTTTCTTTCGCCTTTTTCAAATGCTTTCTTGTTCCCAGCATGAATTTGCACAGATAATTGCTGACAAAGATTGCCACGCTTAGGCCAAAGGTGGCTACATACAGCAGCGCAACCATGATTTTACGAATATATTTCCCCATAACTTCTTCTCTTTCGCCTCCCAGGATTTTCATTTGTTCATTATAGCATGAAATATGCTATAATGAAAAGTAACGTAATAATTAGAAATATTATTTGGAAAGGCAGGTTTATTATGAATCCTATACAACGAATCCCACTTGAGGGCCTTTTTAATACCAGGGACCTGGGAGGCATAGAGACCCTGGACGGATACCGCGTCCGTCCACGGCGGCTGATCCGCAGCGGCCAGCTCTACCACATGACGGAGAACGACAAAAAGGTGCTCTCCGATGAATATGGCTTAAAATCCATCGTAGACTTTCGGACTTTGGATGAACAGGCTGAGAAGCCAGATCCTCATATAGAAGGCGCTACCCACATCAGCAATCCCATTCTTCAGACTATGGCTGCCGGCATAACCCACGATGAGACCTCCGAAAAAATGACTTTGGAGGAAGCCACGCTGGCTATGAAGGAGCATGGCGTAGACCCGACATTCTATATGCAGAAATTATATGAAGATATCATCACCAGCGATTATTCCCTGAAGCAGTATGCTCAGTTCTTCCGTATTCTGGCCAGGCAGGAAGAAGGAGCCACGCTGTGGCACTGCAGCGCCGGAAAAGACCGGGTGGGCATGGGGACTGCCATGCTTTTGTATACCTTGGATGTAGATATGGATACCATTATTGAAGATTATATGATGACCGCTGCCTTTCTAAAAGATGAGGTAGAACTGATACTTAAAAGACTGTCCGCAGCGATTACCGACCCCGGCCAGATTGAAAGTCTTCGAATCTGTATGGGCGTCAAGGAAAATTACATCAAGAGAGTCTTTCAGATCATGGAAGAAACTTCCGGCAGCATCCGGCAATTTCTAAAAGATAAGATCGGACTTTCCGAATCTATGGCTGATACATTAAAAGCGCTGTACCTTGAGTAACAGCGCTTTTCTTATTTTTCGATCTTTTTGTAGAACACATATCTGGGCAAGCCGCCGTACTTATTATCTTCGGCTACTATCTCATAGTCCAGCTGGAGAAAATTATTCACGCTATAAATATTTTCCGGGTGCGCGGTTCCCATTAGATACTTGTACTGCGTATCCTTAAGAATCTTTTCTCCTTCGTCCATCAGGCATCTCTGCAGTTTATATCCCCGGTAGTCCGGGCTTACTGCCGCGGATTCCATATGTGCCACATACTGCATCTCCTCTTTTGTTAGGCGTACGTAACTGCCCAAGTTATCATTTGCGTTTTTGGGAAAGCGGACGATAAGGAATCCAGCCAGGCGGCCCTCTGCCTCTGCCTTTAATATAAATCCGTTTTCATGAAGATGCTTTCTGACATAGTTTTCATCATCCGCGCAATACCAGGACGCATCCCTGGCTAATTGACAGGAGATATCCATTACAGACATAATATCCGGGACATCTTCTTCTTTTGCATAGCAGATTTCGATCTTCTGGTTCATCTTCCCCTCTCCTTTCGCGGTGTATCTTCAATGGTTAGAAGCATATCTCCCTCCAGTATCCTGGTATCTCCCACCGGTACAAATGCCTGGCCGCCACGTTTTATGATGGCGACAGTGGCATGTGGAAATGCCAGTTCATACAGCCTTCGGCCATTCCATCGATGCTTTTTGTCAATATAGGTTTCCTTCATGCCAATCGGCCTTATCCCCTGATATTCTATAGCGCTTAAAATCAATTCATCCGCACTTTCCAATATCGTACTTCCTTTCGGAATCACCTGACTATCCCCTCGCCTTATCAAGGCGATACGCATCTGGGGCGGCATCAGGAGTTCCTGGATTTCTCTTCCTACCCATGCATGACCCTCCATCAGCGTCAAGGTTACGAACTGCAGAGACGATTCCTGCGCATAATCATTAAATGTTTTCATTACATCCTGGCTATTGTCAATCATATCCAGCTTCTTGGATAGGATCGGAAGCAGCGTTCCCTGAAGGCCAATGGACAAAAGGACTACGCAGAACACAATATGGAAGATGTCATTCTTTGTATACGCATCATCTACCGTCACAATTATGGCAAATACGATGGATGCCGCTCCTCTGAGCCCTGCCAGGGATACAACCGCCTGCTGGGACTTACTGGATTTGAAGGCAGTCAATATAGGGCAGACTGCGACAGGCCTGGCGATAAATGTAAGAAACAGAAATATCGCTATCGCTGGCAGCAGGATGCCTGCCATTTGGGAAGGAAAGGAAAGCAGTCCCATCAAAAAGAATACCAGCATCTGCATCAATCCTGTAGCACCATCGAAAAAATGAACCATCTCTTTCTTAACAGGCAGCGTACAGTTTCCAAGGACAATTCCTACGATATACGTGCTAAGATAGCCATTTCCTCCCAGAAGCGATGGAAATGTATATGCCATTAATGCGATGGCAACCACGAATATCGTCCCAAAACCGGATGTTTCAAACTCAATATGCCTGATCGCCCATACGCTTATCCCCGCGATTGCTGCGCCGGCTGCCGCCGCTACCAGTACCTGCCAGAATACTGTTCCGGCGATCTGAAGGGGCGTGCTGTTTTCTCCCCGCATGATAGAAAGAATAATCACGGTCATCATGTATGCCCATGGGTCATTGCTGCCACTCTCCAGTTCCAGCAAAGAAGCAGTCTTATATCTTAGATTTAATTGTTTGGAACGCAGTACCGAGAATACGGATGCGGCATCCGTCGAGCCCAGAACCGCACCTATCAGAAGGCTTTCCAGCCATTCAAAATGAAGAATATAGTAACAGAAGATCCCTACCAGGAAAGAGGTAGCAATTACTCCCACCGATGATAGAAGAAGCGCTTTCGGCGCGACAGGCTTTGCTTCCTTCCAATTCGTTCCGAATCCGCCATAAAACATGATAAATATCAAGGCAACTGTACATACCTGCTCCACGAACTCAAAGTCGTCAAACGGTATCTTAAAAATTCCATCCGAACCAAATATCACTCCCAGCAGGATGAATGCCAGCAGCATTGGAACACCAATCTTATTCGTCAACTTGTTACATAGCACGCATGCCACGATCACGATTGCTATTATGGTAAGGGAAATCAGCATAGTTCACCTCCGTTACCAGTATAACATAACCCTGAACGTATGAAAAATGAATTTTACTCTGCACCAATTTTATGCTACAATTCCTTCATAATCCGTATAAAGCGAGGTATATATAAATGAAATTAATGATTGCATCTGATATTCACGGTTCTGCCTATTATTGCCGGAAAATGCTAAAAGCCTATGAACGCGAGCAGGCTGACCGTCTGCTTCTGCTCGGCGACATCCTCTACCATGGCCCCAGGAACGATTTGCCAAAGGAATATAATCCCAAGGAAGTGATCAGCCTTTTGAATCCCAAGAAGCAGGAAATCCTATGCGTCAGAGGAAACTGCGATACGGAAGTTGACCAGATGGTCCTGGAGTTTCCTATCCTTGCAGACTATTGCTTTCTGGAACTTAACGGATGCAGCATTTTTGCGTCCCACGGCCACCACTTTAATCCCCAAAGTCCTCCGATGCTGAAGGAAGGAGACATTCTGCTCAATGGCCATACCCACGTACCGGCCAATCGGAATATGGGAACTTATACTTATATGAATCCCGGCTCTGTCTCCATTCCAAAAGAAAACTCTGTCTGCGGCTATATGACCTTTGACGGAGGATTCCTGTGGAAAGATCTGGATGGAAACCTCTTATCCATCTAGCGCGTTTTCATAATATTTTTTTGTAATCTCATCAAAACATACCATCTGGACTTTTTCTATCTCCGGATGCTCCTTTAAGAAAGAACGAATGGTATGGACAGCGATAGGCGCTGCCTTTTCCAGCGGGAACCCGTAGATTCCGGTACTGATGGATGGGAACGCGATACTCTTGCACCCATGCTCTGCCGCAAGCTTCAGGCAGTTTTCATAGCAATTCTTAAGCAGCTGCTCTTCCTGATGGCTTCCGCCTCTCCATACTGGACCTGGCGTATGAATCACATATTTTACCGGCAGCCTGTAACCGTTGGTAATCTTTGCCTCTCCCGTCCGGCAGCCGCCAAGCGTCCTGCACTCGCTCAGAAGTTCCGGTCCTGCCGCCCGGTGGATGGCTCCGTCTACGCCTCCCCCGCCAAGCAATGTAGTATTCGCCGCATTTGCAATGGCATCACAGGTAACTTTCGTAATATCCCCTAATATGACTTTAAATTTCATAGGCTGTTCATCTCCTCTACCAATGACATTAATACCAGAACACACCGGTCTATATCTTCAATCTTTACATACTCATCTGGTTTGTGGGCCATCTTCAAATCCCCCGGCCCATAAGACATGCAATTACCGTTTCCCAGCATTCCGGCAATGACCGCCGTATCCGTATAGCCAGGAAATGGACCTACCTCAGGTTCCTCTCCAAGAGACTTTTTGCATGCTTTCCTTAATCCTGCCAGCAATGAAGACGCATCATTTTTCTCTATACATGGCCGGTTTCCTGTTATTTTATATTGGAATTCTACTCCTGGCACTGCTTCCTCTGCCTTCTTCAATCCTTCTTCTACGATCAGCAGCGCCTTCTTATCGTCAAGAGGAGGCACTAGCCTAAGATCCATCCACAGCCTGCATCTGTCCGGAACCACGTAGGGCTGGTAACCGCCTGCAATCTGTCCAAAAGTCACGGTTGGCCTGCCCAGTTCTTTATGCTCCGGCATCCGGGCAAATTCCCCTCTTACGCAACTGATCAATTCTCCCATGGCCGCGATTGCATCCGCGCCGTCTTCCGTCCTGCTCGCATGGGCCGTCACGCCCTGGGCATCCACTTGAAGCCACAGCCTCCCTTTGTGAGCCATCTGAATCTGTCCCCCGGTAGGCTCCATGTCCAGAACCCAGTCATCTTTTGACACCCGGCCGGATAGGACTGCCCTCTCAGCGCCCCGCATAGTTCCTTCTTCGTCAACCGTGCACAGAAGCTTGAGCGGATATTTAAGCCTCATCTTCCCATGCTTCACATTTTCCGCTATTTCCCGAAAGACCACAAGGGCACAGGCAAGTCCTGCTTTCATATCACATGCTCCGCGCCCGTAGATCCTTCCATCCTCTTCTTCTGCCCCAAATGGATCGCGCGTCCAGCCCGGGCCTTCCACTACGGTGTCCATGTGGCAGACGAATACCAGCGAAGGGGCAACTTCTTCTCCTGTCAAAGTTGCCATCACATTATTGCGCCCTGGAAATACTTCTTCGGAGGCCAGCGCGGCTCCTGTTCCATGCAGATATCTTAGTATGAACCGTTCCATATCACTTTCGCCCATACCTGGATTTGTGCTTTCAACCGCTATCAGTTCCCGGGTTAATTCCACTGCGTTCATCATAACTCTATGCTCCCGCCACATCTTATATATTCTATCTGGCTTCCCAGAATCCCTTGCATTAACTGATATGCCGCTTCTCCAGTACAGTGGCCGGTATAGTATTGGATTGGGTAAGCCTTAAGTTCTAAGGCCGTCTTGCGGATAAGTTCCTCTTCCTCCATGGTATACGCTGACTTTTTTGCCATATGGAATCCGCTAATGAGCGCATCCGGCATACGGCCTCTTATATTCCAGTATCGCTCCAGGATATTCAGGATACCATTGTGGGCGCATCCGGATATCAGGATCTCCTTCCCTTCGCTTTGGATAATCAGGTACTGCTCATGACTAAAGTCATCCTGAAGCAGTTCTCCATTTTTCACCACTTTTAATTCCCGGTTGCCCTCAGGCCACATTCTTCTTCCTGTAACATTCGTAAAAAGGAATAACTCTTCATCTATCCTGAGATCGCTCCCTGCGATCACCACTTGCTCCAGTTTCTTAATTTCTTTATCAATTCCGATGTACCTGCGCCCATGATCTTTGACGTGGTAGAAATCCTCGAATGCATTTTCCCGAATATAAATGCGGGCATTGGGATTCTTTCCGGCAAACGCCAGAATGCCGCCGCTATGGTCATAATGCCCATGGCTTAAAATAACCGTATCCACCTTGGCAAGGTCAATCCCAAGACGCTTGGCATTCTCGAGGAATCTGCAAGACGCTCCTGTATCCGCCAGAATTCTATGGCTTTTGGTCTCCACGTAGAGACTGAAGCCGTGCTCGAAGAGACAGCCATTCCCACCTGGCGTATCCTCCATCAGACTTACTATTTTCATATTCATCCTCCTTGCGACATACCCGCCTTCTATCACGCTTTGTGAAAGAACTTCTTATATAAACCTTTCAAGCCGCCAACCAGCAGCGTCAGATATCTGAGAACCGGTTCCGTTGCGATCGAGAATACAATGAACAGCATGATGCACTTGCTGGACATCCCTGTAATCGCAAACAAATCCGGTAGAAATATACTGCATGCCAGAAGGCCAATGATAGAGCCTACCCATACTATAACACGGATTGTATTCAGCGGTTGGCATATTTTGTACAAAATCATGAATCCCACGATGGCAAGAAGCATGGTAGCTGCCGTGGAAATGTCCTTGGCGCCCACCCCGAAGGTCTGTCCGAATACGACCAGCGCCCCAACCGCCAGTACATCCGTTAGCCCTGCAGGCAGCGCTTTTAAAAATACATTGGTAAGAAAATGCCCTTTGATGACTTCCTTATTCGGCTGCAGCGCCAGGAAGAACGCCGGTATGCCGATCGTAAACATGCTGATCAGCGATATCTGCGAAGGCTCCAGCGGATAAGTGATCATAAAGGCCACCGAGAACAAGGACAGCAGGAAGGAAAAAATATTCTTCACCAGGAACAGGCTGGCAGAACGTTGGATATTGTTGACTACCCTTCTTCCCTCCAGCACCACGGATGGCATGCATGCAAAATCCGACTCCAGAAGCACTACCTGGGACGCCTGGACGGCCGCATCGCTTCCCGATGCCATGGCCACGCTGCAGTCCGCATCCTTCAGGGCTAATACGTCGTTCACCCCGTCTCCGGTCATGGCAACCGTCTTTCCCTGCTCTTTTAAAGCCTGCACGAACTGCCGCTTCTGTCCCGGGGTGACACGGCCGAACACCGTATATTTTGCGATCGCATTCTTTACATCCTCTTCCGTCTCAAGAGTCGCCGCATCCACATACTCTTCTGCATTCTTGATCCCCGCGTCTTTGGCCACTTCAGATACGGTTAGCGGGTTGTCACCGGAAATAACCTTTACCTCCACGCCTTGCTCGGCAAAATACTGGAAGGTCTCCGGGGCCTCCTTGCGGATTGGATTGGAAAGAAGCACATAGCCAAGAGGCGTAACCTTCTCTGTCAATTTCTTTCCATCCAAAGCGCCGGCATAACTGCCAAATACCAGCACCCGGTAGCCTCTCTTGGCATAGGTAAGAATCTCCGTACGATAGGTATCATAATCCTCCCGCAGTACGAACTCCGGCGCGCCAAGAACGTATGCCTTCTCTTCAAAGGCAACCCCGCTATACTTCGTAGCGGATGTAAATGGCGTCACCTTGACCGGCGCTGCGCCAGTGCCTTCCTTGAAATATTCCTTCATAGCCTCCATGGTGCTGTTGTCGCTGCTCATGGCCTTTACAAAGTCGCCTACCAGTTTGGATAGTTCCGGCATATTTTCCTTGTCATATTCTTCTGTAGGCACCAGTTTGTTTACGCTCATAGAATTCTCTGTGATGGTGCCCGTCTTGTCTACGCACAGTACATCCACCCTGGCAAGGGTCTCAATACTCTTCATATCATGGAGGAGCACCTTTTTATGCGCAAGCCGCATTGCGCTTACTGCCAGGGCTACGCTAGCCAGCAGATAGAGTCCCTCTGGAATCATGCCGATGACTGCCGCAACCATGGATGTGACGCTATTGCGGAATCCTTCGCCATTAAAAAAGAATCCTTGCACGAAAAGCACGATTCCGATCGGGATTAGAGCAATGCCAACGAACTTGACCAGCTTGTCCAGCGAACGGATCATCTCTGACTGCTCGCCTTTCTGCATTGCCTTGGCTTCCAGCGTCAGTTTGGAAATATAGGAATCCTCTCCCACGGCTTCCAGCCTGGAGAAGCACTGGCCTGCAACTACGAAACTGCCGGACATCAGATGATCGCCCGGCTTCTTAGTAATCTCGTCCGACTCTCCGGTTAGCAGGGATTCATTGACCTGGACCTCACCGTCTACTACGATGGCATCCGCACAGATCTGATTCCCCGCTTTAAACAGGACGATATCATCCAAAACCAGTTCCTCCGAATCCACGTTTAACGTCTTGCCATCCCGCACGACATTGGCGTGGGGCGCATTCAGCATGCTCAGCTTCTCCAAAGTATTTTTAGCCCGAATCTCCTGAATGATCCCGATCAGCGTATTGATAATGATAACCGGCAGAAAAGTAAGGTTCCTAAATGACCCCACCAGACACAGAAGTACTGCCAGCACTGTAAAAATCAGGTTGAAATAAGTAAATACATTTTCATGAATGATCTCCCTGGTCGTCTGGGCTGGAGGATCTACCGCCACATTCGTCCATCCATCCTGCGTATGCTCCCTCACCTGCTGGCTGGTAAGACCCTCTCTGTAATCCGGCTGATAACGGGTAGTCTGCCTCCTGGGCGTCTCATATTCATGATCGTATACTTCTTCCTCTGCCTGTACTGCATTTCTTGACTTCCGCCACATACCAAAAACCTCCTCATGTGTATGGTAGTTATTATACGCCGGGAAATCTTGGAATTCTATAAACACTTTCTTAAAAATGTCTTAGACTTTCGTGATCTCCACCAGGCGTACTTTCCACCACCAGGATCTGTGCCTGCTCTCCTCCTATATTTTCATAAATATGCCTGTCTCCTGCAAGGTGGCCCTTGGAATCTCCCGCCTGCATCTCTATTGACCGCGTGCCATCAGGCCCATTCAGCGTCAGGCGAATGCAGCCTTTTAATACAAATACGTACTCCAGTCCCGTATGCGAGTCATAGTCATTCGAAGCCCCTGGAGCGATATCCAGGATGAAGCCCGCCATATAGCCCTGCATAGGGTCATTGATACTTGCGAGCCCATAGATATCGATTCCAGGTTCTGCTGCTATCCTTTTGGATTCCTGCATATTAATGACTCCCCTTGCTTTTTCCTCCTGCTCGGTCAAGTCTCCCAGATTCTTTCCATATAATCTAAGCATCCTGTGTAGATTTTCAAAACTGATTCCGCTCTTTCCATTCTCCACCATGCTGAGAAATGGAATCGATACTTTTAATTCATCTGCTACTGCTTTTAATGTGAGTCCTGCTTCTTTCCGAAATGTTTTCAACTTTTCTCCGGGCAAGGCTATATCTTCTGCCATAATGATTTTCCTCCCTTTTCATGATGCCCATGCCTGCCCCGGATTGCATACTTCATCGTGACAGGCGCGCTATGCATGACTAAGTATATATAGTTTAACATTTTCTCTGTCTATTTTCCAATTTTATATTGACAAAAAAATAACAATATTGTAATGTTAAGTCATACTTAATATTTTAGGAGGTCTTACTATGGGTAGAACAAAATTAATGCGTGCTCCTTTGAAATACGTGCAGGGAAAAGACTGCCTGCTCCATTTCTACGGAGATACCAGCGAATTAGGAAAGAACTATTTATTCGTCTGCTCCCGCAGCGGACACAAGGCTTGTCATGCCAAGATCGAGAACAGTTTTGCTGATTCCGACTGCTACAGGCAGTACGAAATCTTTGGAGGCATCAGTTCTGTAGGGGAAATTGAAAAAATGCGCAAGATCGTACAGGAAAAGAACATACAAGTCGTAGTAGGAATTGGAGGCGGTTCTGCCATAGATACTGCTAAGGCAACTGCTTACTACGAACATCTGCCTGTCGTAATCGTCCCAACTGTCTGCGCCACGGATGCTCCATGTACCGGCCTTTCCGTTATTTATAAGGATGACGGCACCTTTGACAGCTATCTCTTCTATCCCAGAAATCCGGAGGCCGTCCTTGTTGACACCGCAGTACTTGCCGCATCCCCGGCCAAATTCCTGGTAGCCGGAATGGGAGATGCCCTAGGCACTTATTTTGAAGCGCGGGTATGTCAGAAAATGGATGCTCCCAGCCTTGAAAATGGCGGCATTACCCGCTCTGCCATGGCCCTTTGCAGACTATGCTATGAAACCCTTCTGGAATATGGCGTTCAAGCGAAAGCCGCATGCGAGCAGAATCTGGTAACGCCTGCCTTAGAAGCCATCATAGAAGCTAATACATACTTAAGCGGCGTAGGCGCAGATAACGGCGGACTTGCAGTTGCGCACTCTGTCTACAACGGGTTCACTGCCCTTGAAGAATGTGAAAAAACGATGCATGGCAGTCTGGTTGCCTTTGGAACCATCGCCCAATTAATCCTGGAAGGGGCCCCTAAAGATGAATTGGACACCGTAATGAAATTCTGTAAAAGCGTAGGCCTTCCTATTACGCTTAAAGAGGTTGGCGTTTCGGATAACGCAAGGGTGCTGATTGCTGCGCGCAAAGCATGCGCTCCCGGAGAAACGATTCATAACATGCCAGGTGATGTAACTCCTGAGCAACTTTACGATGCATTGCTGGCAGCCGACCTTTTAGGACAGCAGATGGTTGCATAAGGCCATAATCTCATAGCCAAAACCGCCATGCCTTTTTCTAAACGAAAAAGCATGGCGGTTTCTTGAATCTGCCAGATAAGAGGCCTATTTACCTTAGTTGAAATATTTGCTGCATCTGGCAGCGCTTACATATTGCTTTAATCCTTCTTTTATCTCCAACATCTGCTCAGCAGTCTCCAGATTCGAATAAGGAATCCTTGCAATCAATCGCTCTATATAATTGTTTTCCTCAATTATATCAAAAGAAACCTGATAGTTAATGTCAAAAAAATATGCCAGATAGGATACCCAATAATCCATCTTCGTCTTTCTCGTCAGTGAGCGTATGGACTCTTTCCTCCGAAACTGCTCCATAACCTCGGGGCTGATCTTGCTATTTCCTACCTCATCGGCGGTCACCTGCAGCATGGTCTCTATTGCATCCTCCAATTTTACACGGCAGTTATCCAGCTTGTCCGCGTCCCGGATAATTCTTGCGTGTAACAGCTTACGGCTGTCCTCGATTCCTTCCAGTTTAAAATCACTGTGTTTTATAATCGCAGTTCGTATAATGTCATCCCACCTGTCTTCTCTTATAAACCTCCGGATCAGCCCTTCTTCAAACAGGATTCGAACGCCAAACTTCGCATGGTTCATAGTACTGGGCTCGAAACTGTCAAATCTTTTTATCTGCTCGAATCTGCCGATATCATGAAGCAGGCCGATCAGCTGGGCTAAGTCTATATCCTCCGGGCTAAGTCCCATCCGCTCCGTAATCTGGCGGCTGGCCTCTGCCACGCCATAAGTATGTACGATCTTGAGCCTTACTTTATCATCACTTTGGTCATATTGTTCCAGATAGCGTTCAAACGCTTCTCTTGCATATTGTAAATCCATCACTTATATCCTCCGGGCTATTGCTTCTAAAAATCTCGCCCCATACTTCTCCATCTTATATTCGCCCACGCCGCTGATCATAAGAATCTCGCTCGAATTCTCTGGCTTGGCGGCACTCATAAGCGCCAGCGTTTTATCGGAAAACACCATGTAAGGAGGTACCTTCTCCTCCGCCGCAATCTCCTTTCGCAATGCGCGCAGAGTCTCGAAAAGTTCCAAATCCTTTTCCTCCAGGGATGCAGCCGCCCCGGCCTTCTTGCGTCTTACTTTCCCTCTCCCGGCGGATCTTTCCGGCTCTCTTTCTTTCGCCAGTTTCATGAAAAGAAGCACTTGTTCCTGCTGCAATTGCTCGGCTGCGTCTGCTGCTTTGAGCACCGGGTAATTGTCATTTGATAATTCCAAATACCCCCGGAACAATAATTCCTGGATTATCTGGCGAAGCCTTGGCACTGTAACTTCCTTCAGGCTTCCATACTCCGGATTCCTGTCAAGGCCTCTTGAAAGTATCTTCTGATTGCCTGCTCCCCGCACGATATCTATGATAACCGTAACTCCATAGTTTATATGATTTGCCTTTATGCATCTGAGAATGGCCGCGGCCTCTCTGGCAATATCCACATCCTCAAACTGGGTCATGCAATTTGAGCAGTTTCCACAATATCCAGGACTTGCCTCTCCAAAATAATCCAGAATATAATTGCGCAGGCAGCCAGTCGTAAAGCAATAGAATGTCATCTGGCGAAGCCGTTCTTCATCCCGTTCTTTTACAAGTCTGCGCGTTATCTCATCCAGCGCTTCATTGTCCTCATTATTTTCGATAAAGAATCGGTTCGTACGCACATCCATAGGCTCGTAATACAAAATGCAGTCTGACGGCTCTCCATCTCTCCCCGCACGCCCGGCTTCCTGATAATAACTCTCCATATTCTTTGGCATGTTATAGTGGACGACGAATCGGACATCCGACTTGTCAATCCCCATTCCGAACGCATTGGTCGCTACCATGATCTGTCGGCGGTCATAAATAAAATCGTCCTGATTTTCCTTGCGTTCCATATCGCTTAGGCCCGCATGATATCTCGTAACTGAAAATCCTTCTTTTCTCAAATTGTAACAGACATCCTCCACGTTCTTCCTGGTCAGGCAATAGACGATTCCGCTGCTTCCAGGCATCTCTTTTTCTTTCCTTCGAATATAGCCGACCAGTTCTTTATACTTATCTACCGGCTTCCTGACGGCAAAGTAGAGATTCTCTCTGTCAAACCCGGTCGTAATCACAAAGGGGTCCTGCAACTGCAGAATGTCCATAATATCATCCCGCACGTCCGTGGTTGCCGTTGCCGTATACGCGCCTATCACCGGACGGTAAGGCAGTTTCTTTAAAAAATCCAGAATCTTCAGGTAACTAGGCCTGAAATCCTGTCCCCATTGGGAGACGCAGTGAGCCTCATCCACCGCAAGAAAAGAAATCTTAATGCCTTCCGACATCGCAAAATCCAGAAACCCTTGCGTCTCCAGTCTCTCCGGCGCCACATAGATAATCTTGTACCGCCCTTCCCTGGCGTACGCCAAGGCCTTTGCATACTGCCCCACGCTAAGAGAACTATTTAAAAAAGCAGCATGGATACCCGCCTGATTTAGGGCTCCAACCTGATCCTTCATCAAAGAGATCAATGGAGAAATCACCAAGGTAATTCCTTCCATCATCAGCGCCGGTATCTGGAAGCACATAGATTTTCCGGCGCCGGTAGGCATAATACCCAGAACATCCTTGCCGGAAAGGACAGCCTCGATCAACTGTTCCTGCCCTTCCCGGAATCCATCATAGCCAAAATATTGTTTCAGAAACTTTTCCGCAGTTTTTTTACTCAATGTTATATTCCTCGATTAATCTCTTCTGGTAATCAACATCTTCCGCTGACCGCCTTAAATCGTCAAATCTTTCGTCCTGAATCAGGCATTTATTCAATCGGTTAATCCTTTTTGTCGCCGCCTCTATTCCTTCTTCTTTTCCTTCTTCTCTTCCTTCTTCTCTTCCTTCTTTTCTCCCTTCTTTTCTCCCTTCTTCTTTTCCTTGTTCCCACCCCTCTTGCCGCGCTTCCTCGCGCAGCATCTTCCTATATTTCTTCTCATCAAAATCTGTTAACAGCATATTCTTTACCTCCGCTCTGTTTTTGGCCAGAATATCGGCAATCTTCCCTTTTTTGACACACTCATCAATCGCAAGATTAATGGCATCTTCCAGTTCATATCCCCGGCTCATATATGTAAAGACCGCCGCCACGAAATAGGAGTAACCCTCCAGTCTTTGGCATTTTTCCATCAATTCCTGGTTATGCCCCTGATTAATATTCAACATAATCGCTCTGCATTCCAAGGAGGGCTCATCTTTTCCCTTATTTTCCAGAAAGGCCTCTGAAAGGTGAAGTTCCATTCGATCAGGCTGCTCCTGTAATCCATTATAGAATACGATGTACTTCGGCGTTGGCAAGAGTACTCGTTTTGTTCCATAGATATTATATCCCTGCTCTTCCACATAAGCCTTCAGCATTTCCGTAAAATAAATCAATCCCCTCAAAGGCATATTGGGATTAATGCTGCTTTGGTGTTCATAAAGATTCAGCGTATTGCTGATCAAAAATGACAGGTCATTCTTAAATCCCAAATAAACCGCATCCTCCAGCGTTTTAATAGTCAAATCTTCCGCATTCGTATGCGCCGTGCCATTGACTGCATTATAAAGCGACAGCAAGTCCTCTTTATCCTGAAATACAAGACGGAACAGTCGATCCTTATATTTCCGGTTCACTCGATAATTTCTGGCTTTTTGAACTACCGAACCAATGATTCTGTTTTTCATAAAATCTTCTCCTTTATCTTAGCATAATTTCCTAGTAAAATATAGCCCTGGGGTATCCATGTCTGATACCCGCTGATGGCTAGTCTACCGACATTTTGCCGCACGCCGGCAGGTTTTATCTCATTAACAAAAACATCATAGGCTCTTCATAGATGCATCACCACTTTTCTTTTGATTCATTTGCAAAATTGTGTCTGAAATTTAATGCGGAATCCGCAAGAACATAAAAGATATGAAAACTACTCATCGGCGGAATGCCGGATGAATTGTTGATTATTAACTTAACATAAAATATCTGGAACGTCAATAAAACTCCCGGAAAGATGCGACTCTCCCCGGGAATCTCTCGCTTATACAATCGTTATGCTTTCTATACTCATATACGGTTTCTAATCCAGCTGATAGCATCCCTGATAACTTCGTCCCTGCAATACTCATTAAAGATCTCATGGAACAGGCCGCCATATATCTTCATCTGGCGGTCTTTGGAGGTTGCCATCTGAAAGAAATCGTAAGTGTCCTGAACCGCCACCAGGCCATCTGCCTCCCCGTGCATCATCAGTACAGGATAGGCAAATTCCTTGCCTGCCTCCTGGAACCACTCCAGTCCATCGCAGATCGCATAACACAGTCCGGTAGTAAAGGTCTTCTTATTGTATGGATCTTTGCCATACCAGTCCACGATTTCCGCAACTGAGCACACGCCTCCGCCCAGTTCATTCGGCAGTTTCTGATGTGGGTCAAGTCCCTTGGGCACCCCTGTGATCAGTCCTCCGTTATCGAATGTCAGCGCTCCGCTGGTTACAATGCCTTTTAACGCTTTATCCGGATATTTTGCGCCATACAAAGATACGGCAAATCCTCCCATGCTGTGACCCAGAAGGAATACTGGAATTCCTGGATTCTCTTCAATTGCCATATCCACGATTACGTTTACATCATCCAGCATCTCATTGTAATCGCCATAATAGGACTCCTCTCCTTCTGACCTTCCATGTCCTCTGTGGTCAAAGCGGTATGTCCCGATTCCTGCCCCATGAAACATATCCGCCAGATAATCATATCTTCCTTGATGCTCGCAAAGCCCATGCACGATCACGCATACAGCACTGGCATCTGCCGCCACCTCTTTCTTCAGGAACAGTTTTGTTCCATCAAAAGAAGGAATCATCATTCCGTCCATAAATAGTACCTCCTTTGACTATTTTTACTAACTCAAGTATAATGCCTCATAGAGAAATAGTCAAAGGAGTTGATAGAACAATGAATATGGATTTTAACCAGATCGCGATGCTTCAGAAACTTAAGGGATGCCTGGATCGTTTTCGCGCAGGCCATCCGAAGTTTCCCCTGTTTTTAAAGGCCGTTTCCCAGGAGGCGCTTGTGGAAGGATCCATCATCGAGATAACCGTCACCGCGCCGGATGGAAAGAATTACTGCTCTAATATCAAATTGAACAGCGACGACCTGGAACTTGTAGACTGCTTAAAAACATTGGGCAATCGCTGATCAGCGATTGCCCATTAACTCATGATAAAATATGTATTGCTGCATGATACCTTGAAATCCTTTATAACGGCGTTTTGGAAATCCTTTTGGATAATGTGCCTCCAGCGCCTGGCGGATATGAGTATCCACAGGAAATGCTTCCAGATTATGCAGAGCGAAGAGGCAGATACAGTCTGCCACCTTTTCTCCAATGCCATATAATTTTAGGAGTTCGCCTCTGGCCTTCCTGTAAGGCAGGCTCTTTATATCTTCTAAGGAGACCTGCCCTTCTGCAATACTTTTCGCCGTTCGCACCACATATTTGCTACGATAGCCCAGGTTGCATTCCTTAAGCGCCTCTTCGTCGAGAAAGGCTAGCGCTTCCGGCGCCGGGAATGTATAATACCGGCTGCCATCGAAGTTCTGCTGTTCTTCCCCATATTTTATGCATAGGTTCTCTATGCATCTGCGAATGCGGACAATATGATTCTGCTGAGAGATCAGAAATGATACGATCATCTCCCACAGATCCTGGCGCAGAATACGGATTCCGCTTCCTTCTGCTGCCGCCTGGCTCAAGTATTTGTCCCTTGGACTGATCTGCCCTATAAAGGCACTATAATCCGTATCCAGGTCAAAATACTGCTTCCAAAAAGTATCAAATTCTTCCTCGCCGCAGTAAAACAAGCACTCTTTATCGTTCTGTACAAGTCTCAGATATCTGTCTTTTGCGATTATGGCGTAACTGTCATCTTCCAGCCGCGACATGCGGAAGCATTGGCCCGAGTCGCAGATCTGCGAAATATCAAAATAATCCAGCTGCCTTCTTACTTCTTGCATCCGGCTACTTTCTTTTCCACATCCTGGATCGTAATCCCTTCCAGGCGCTTCTTGCATATTTCGTCCAGTTCCGCATAAATCCCATCCATGACCCCCGCCATTCCGGATGCGATCATGCAGTCCATGTCCATACTTCCCGATCGCCACGCGGCCTTTACAATATCCACCTGCAGCGCTTCACAGATATCCCCAAGAGTAATCTCGGAGGCATCCAGGGACATATGATAGCCTCCCTTTATGCCTTCTTTTGTACCTATCAAATCCTTTTTCTTAAGCTTCGCCATGACCTTTCTTACCCGTGCCGAATTGGTACAGATGTTTTCCGCCAACTCTTCGCTGGAGAGCACGGCATTCTTATGATGCAGATACACCAGCGCATGCACTGCAATTGCAAATTCACTCGTCATCTCTCTCATTCCTTTTCTATTCGTCCGTAACCTTTTTATTCCTTCGTATCCTTACTGTCTTCAAAGCAATAGGACACGAGCAGGCCCAATATTGTTCCTACAGCCACCGTCCATACCGGACTGGATGTGATCGCTCATCCCCCGCTGCTGCAGCTGATAAATGAATAGTACGCAAATCCTAATGCTGCGCCTGCCAGGGCAAAACTAACCCGCTTCACGATTTTTTTCATGGCAACCTCCTTTTCTTCTGCTGATTGCCTGCGTAGGACACGCCTTCACGCAGTCTCCGCAGCGAATACATTCCAGGCTGTTCGGCTTCTCCCATACCTTGATATCCATCTTGCAGGCCTTCTTGCATTTTCCACATTTGGTACATGCGCTCTCATCGATCTGATATCTGTACAGCGCCACCGGATTAAAGAAACTGTAGATAGCGCCCAAAGGACACAGATACTTGCAGAAGGGCCGGTAAACCCATAGAGCCAGTATGATCAGTACGATCAGGATTGCTACCTTCCAAAAAAACAGATTTCCTACCGCAAGTTTCAGATTCTCATTGAGAAGAACCAGGGGAATTCCTGCTGCAAGCGTACCGCTGGGACAAATATACTTGCAGAACCAGGGGTCTCCCTGGCCAGTGAAATCTACCACCAGAAGCGGCAGCAGGATTACGAATAATACAAGTATAACATATTTTGCCCAAATCAGCACCTTATGGCCCGGAAGATTCTTCCTCTTTTTAAATAATGGTATCTTATACAGCAAATCCTGCACCAGCCCAAAGGGACACAGCCATCCGCAGACAAACCTTCCAAATATGGAGCCAAAAAACAGAAGAAATCCTACTACATAAAAGGAAAATTTATAATCCCGGCTTCCCAGCACTGCCTGAAGAGAGCCTATGGGGCATGATCCAAGCGCTCCCGGGCAGGAATAGCAGTTCAGGCCAGGTACGCAGGCCGCCTTAGTTGGGCCAGTATATATCCGGCCTGTAAGAAAACCAAGCAGATATCCATTTGTTACGGCTGTAAAGACGATCTGTACCCACAGCCTCATACGGTTCTTTATTGCTTTTATCATCTTAGCCAATTCCTACACACTCCAGACAAATATTTACGGCTTTCGTAAACACAGTACCCGCTTCGCCGCGAGCAGCGCCTACGAAGAGGAATGCTGCCGCAGCGGCAAATAGCGCAATGCGGATTCCGATTATCTTGCGCCTGCTCATGACTGTACCTCGGCAAGCATCTCATCAATAATCTTGGCCCAGCTATCCATATCCCTTGCGCCCGGATAAGCCTTGCCTACCTGGTTTCCGTCTTTATCTACGAAATATGTGGTAGGAACAGCATATACTTCTTTTAAGATTCCATTCTGAAGATCATTAGAGGCTACTATATGCGTATAATCCGCCTTTGCAGTAGAAATAATATCTTCTGCCGTCTCATCTCCCGGATCGGATACATCGCTTATAAGCCCCACGATCTGAACGCCCTTGTCCGCATACTGGCGGCTCAACTCTCCCAGTTCCGGCATCTCTTTGATGCACGGTCCGCAGAAGGTTCCCCAGATGTTCACCATGGTAAGATCTGCCTTGGAGAATATGTCCTGAGATACATCTTCTCCGTCAAGAGTCTTGGATTCGAACGTGCCAAAAACTGTTTTTGACGCCTGGCTACCGCTATCATCTTCTGTTGTCTCTTCCGCCTTGTTTTCCGTGCTGCTTCCCGCTGGCTTTGACCCGCATGCCGTAAGCACAAGGACAAGGCTAAGTATTAAAACACTAATAGACTTCGCTTTCTTAGTTCTCATAGTTGCCTCCTCTTATCTGTAATTACTTTTGTTCCAGTTGTTGTATATGTAATTATACTTGTTACAGTTGTTTTTGTCAATATAAAAAAGGCGCGCGGCACCATTTTTTAATGCCGTACGCCACACTCCTCTATCATCATTTTAGTCAAGTTCGTAGAAAATCTTCATTTTACTGGCTTTTTCGCCCGTTTCACTGGCAATGGCGATCCTATAATCTCCTCTTTTCAGCCAGATACGCCTGTTTTCTATTCTTATTTTCTTATCGCTGTTAGTATATACGGCTTTACCGCTTGCATCGTCAATACGAAACGTCACTGGACTGTCATTATCCATCTCAAGATCCAGATAAAAATTATCTGGATAATGCACGGTAAAATCCTTATAATAAGTCCCCCCATTGGTATCTCCTTCCAATGTATTGCTGCAATCAGGCTTTAAGGCTCCCAATACAATCCCCGCAAGCCAGCATACGACTGCTATAGCCATCATCGTAGATAGAGAAAATATCTTCTTCACATGCCGCTCCTTTTTCCGGATGCGGTAGATTCCCAATCCGAGAAACACAATAAAGTCGATTTCAAAAAGTATCATTGGAATTCTGGTCCATTCCGGATACTGTATCATTCTTATTATCATGAAAACCAGAAAAGCAGAAATCACGGCCATAAAACTATAGGCGAGCCGTACCCACCTGCGCTCCATATCCGGAATTGCCGAAGAGTCCGTGTAAATCTCATACTCTTCTTCCGGTAATTCCGGATCATAAGGCTTCCGGAAAAAATGCCAGCCATTAAAAGTAGAATTAATATACTCCCATCCCTGATCCTCAAACATCTCCAAGTAAAGCACCTTATTCTCTATATCGGTATTATAATCCAGCTGATAGCGGTAGCATGCTTGATCATTCTGCTCATATATGCTTTTGAAGCATCCTCCCTTTACCAGCTGCCAGCCTTCCTGCGACTTCTTGTTCAAGTCTTCAATCTCTTTCTTGTAATCCCATGCAGCATATGCAGCATGGCTTATTTTCCGCTTGCCCATATCACTTTTCCTCCAAAACTTCTTCTGCGCCTGCCAGCAGCCGTCTTAATCTCCTAATCTCCATATCCAGGATCTCTCTTCCTTCTTCCGTCAGTTCATACATCCTGCGCCGGTCAGAATCCTCTGTGCTGCCCTTGCTTTCTACGATCCAGCCCTTCTTTGTCATATTTCCGGTTGCCCCATACATCGTGCCTGATCCGATCTTTACTTCCCCTGCAGACAATTCTTTTGTCCGCTGCATGATTCCATATCCATGATTCGGTCCATTTGCCAGGCAAAGCAGAATGTAGAAATAACTTTCCGTTAAAGGCTCTACTTTCTTACCCATCTGTCCAGACTCCTTTTCTTAAAGTTCTTTAACTTCATATATTTTTCTTGGGGCAGTATCCCGATGAATTCCAGGCAGATAGAAAGCCCCAGCAGCGCTCCTGAGGCGAATTCCGGGATCGGCCCTACGGATTTTGCGCAAAGTGTCAGGGAAAACAACAGGATACCTATATATAATTCTTTTCTCATATCTAATTCCTCCTCATATATCGCCAGACGCTATGTCGTCTGACGACTTATTTTTCTATATCGTACCACGACATATGTCGTCTGTCAACATAGTTTTATTAAAAAAAGAAAACAGCTGCACAATGCAACTGTTTTAAACTGCTTTTTTACTGAATAATCTCTTTTACATCCTTGATCAAGGATATCCGGAACATCCTCTGCAGCACCTTCTTCCCCTTCTTAGAAGTGATCAGCACCCAGTCATCATCAGAATCTGCCACAATGCCTCTTACACTGTATGCAATATCCAGATATAGCAAGGCCCCATCTACGACAAACTCGCACTCCCTGCCATGAAGCCCCCTTAAAAGTTCCGCAAAAGTTTCCCGGGACTTGCCCCCGTCCTCCTTAGCCTTATCTTTTTTTAGCGTGTGTATTTCATAGAAGCACAATATGCTAAACACGAGCGCCACGCAAGCGATAAATCCTACCATCTACTCGTCCTCCATGATCTGAAATCCCTTGACTGCCGACATTTCAATCAGTTTGACCACCGTTTCCCTCTGCCTTAAGGTATTTTCTTTTCTCCGCTCATACTCAACGCGGATCCATTCCTCGTTCACATCGAGGACTCTTGGCTTGGTATACCCTTCCAGATCCAGCACCAGAGACATATCATCGCAGTCTATAACGCACCGCTTGCCTATCAGCATCTGGAGCAGATGATGGTCTTTTCTCCTATTAGTACTCTCATCTTTCTCTTCTTTCAATACGATCTCCACGTCATTTCCCACCAGATCATCCATACTGACATGGTAGAGTCTTGCCAGTTCTGCCGCCTTATCAAGAGCCGGCGTTGCCTGGCCGCATTCCCAGTTGGATATGGTCTGTCTGGTCACGGACAGCAAGTCCGCTACTTCCTGCTGGCTGTAGCCTTGTTTCTTTCTTAGTTTTATTAATTTTTCTTCAAGCATATGTATACCCCATTACTTACAAACTTTGCTCATATTGTAATATATGCCTGTATTTTTGGCTAGCAATTATCTTTGGAATCTTTGCAAAAGATCTTTTGCAAAATAAGTTTTTCTAAGGAAATCTTGAATCTTTCATCATCTTCTTTGGTTCTTTTCGCCGGCCCCTTCAGATGATGCCTGCTCTTTTCCCTACGTGCTTTCTTAGCCATATGACGCTCCATCAGAAGCAGATCGATATTCTCGTCTGTGTACCATTTTCCACTCTGATGGATTCCATATGCGCCCTTTCCCAGCGCCATGGCCGCCACTCCATAATCCTGGGTCACCACGACATCGCCCTCCTTTAACTGGCTGATCAGGGCGAAGTCCACTGCATCCGCCCCTGCTCCTACGACTTCTATCTGGCTGTAGGAGGACTTCAGCACATGATTCGTATCACAGAATAATTTACAGGGAAGATCGTATTTTTCTGCCATTTCCTCAACTCCCGCCACCACCGGGCAGGCATCCGCATCTACCAGTATCCTCGCCATAACTGATCCCTCCTATATAAATGGCAGCGCCTGCTGCTCATATTCCTGCTCCTTCTTAAGCGCTGCCGGGATCCTGCCAAGCAGGAATTCCAGGCAGTCATCGTCATGCAGCCAGTTTTCTAGTTCCTCCTGCTCCAGTATCAGCGGCATCCTGTCGTGAACGCCGGACACGGAATCATTGGCTTTCGTAGTCACGATAATAAAATGCTCCTTGTCCTCAAAAAGCTGATAGAAGCCTGTCATATACAGTACCGGCGAATCCTCTCTGCAAAAGGTCACCTTATTCTTGGACTGATCCCATTCATAAAAATGGCTGGCCGGAACCACGCAGCGCCGATTGCGGATGCTGTCCCGAAACAGGGGACGTTCCATTGCCGTCTCCGCCCTGGCATTAATCAAAAGTCCCTTGCCACGGCTCTGCGGAAATCCCCAGCACATCATTCTCGTCTGCGCTCCATCTTCGCCTCTTACTAATACGGCGGCCTCCTGGGAAGGATATACATCCCCAGTCTTGATCTGGCTGATTCCCCTTCCGGATGTAATGTCTTCTAGTTTTTCAGAAACATAGTCTCCTATATAATATCTGCCGCACATGTCTTTGTCCCTCCATTCTCAGGTTCTTGCTAAAAAGAGTAACATCATGAATACGATGCTAGACAGATATTCTTTTGCCAGTTGCCAGGTCTCTTTTGGCGTATTCAGTACATGAAGGACCATCGGCAGAGACAGTTCCAGCAGGATCGTCACCAATAGGGCAAACGCCACTGCAACGATAAGCGAAGTCGCAATAATCCCGTCCGCCCTTTTACGGTCCTTCGCCCCGATTGCCTGCGATACCAGGATTGCAACACCATTGGTGGCTCCCATGGCAATCGAATTTAAGATCAAAATAACCGGTGTCGAACTGGTCAGTGCCGCATAGGCCCTCTCCCCCAGCAGATTCCCGATCCACAAACTGTCAACCACGTTATATGCCATATTCAGAAACATAGCCGCCATGACCGGCAGGAACATCATCCAGAAGCATCTGCCTGTGCTCTCATTTACAAAATCCATTTTTGTTTCCATAATTCTCTTTCCTTCCATTGAATGAATATCATTCATTATTGTTGTTTAAAGAATCCCTGCCCCTAACGGCAGGGAAAACTACTTTGCTATATCCAGCATGCCAAGCAAAAATGTCTTAATCCTTCGGACCCGTTCTTCTCCGTCGACCATACGGTCCAGCAGAATGCCCAGCTGGCCATATACGCAGAAAGAAGCGGCTGTCCGGGTATCGCAAGGCCCTATCTCGCCTCTTTCAACCGCCCGCTCCAGCATTTGCGCTACAATAGGCATCATCTTCTCGCAGATCTTCATGGACAACTGCTGGTGCGTCTTTATGCCTCCGGCTTCATGGCAAAATTTATAATAGAAATTATCATCCGTCTCTACATCCAGGAAGGTCGGCATCTCTGCGATCATCTGCTTAAGGGAACGCCCAGAATCCAGCATTCCCCGTGACAATTGAGCTACCTGCATATCCGCGTACTGTTCCAGCGCAGTGTCAAAGATGCTTTCTTTTGACGCAAAATATCGGTAGCAAAGTCCCTGGGCCACACCCATCTCCCTCGCTATATCTGTAATCGACGTCCTTTCATATCCCTTTTCATAGAATAGCCTCATGGCCGTATCTATAATCTCCTGTCTGCGCTCCGCCGGTTCCTTTGTGATTCGTGGCATTGCCTATCGCCTCCTTTGATCTTGCAGACAGTATAGCAGAAAGGATTCCGGCTGTCAATGAATAATATTCATTCAATTATTCTTTCAAGTATTTCAGGAATCTCGCTATAATCATCTATCCATATAATATTAAGTCCTAATTCTTGATAATAACCCACTTGGATATTATTATCTATCCTTTGATATATTTCAAGGAGTTCCCGATCAGACTTGCTAACGAGATTATTATTTTTAATCTCGTTTCTTTTTAAAATTGCAAAATGTCTGGGCATCTCTTCCTTTCTTGTTGCCACGTCCAACAGTCTTCTAAGATTAGGATCTGTTAATGAGCACCCAATAAATAAGCAAGTATTTTCACGTAAGGCATTCAATTGAATTAGATTAGACCATGAATATGCATCCCTATACACTCTATGGTAATCTTCCTCGGAAAATATCAGTTCCGGCTCTCTTTTCAGTTTTTTAAAGTCATTAGGCAAATAGCCATGTACATGATATATATTCAACTTGTCAACTACCTGCCTGTCTTCTTCACAGGATATATCATTATATCTTATGTCTCTTTCGTCAAACTTTCTCTCTAGCAGGTCATCAAAATTATAAGTAATAATATTTTTCACACCACAGTAAGACCTTTGTGGAGTACAGATCTTGGCTATAGCACTTAACAATTTTGTATCAATATTGGTCTGCCTTCCATACAACACAGAATGTACCAACTTATAATATTCGTCATTCGAAAATGCTGACTTTATGTATCGCATTTGTAACAGCGGAGAATCCATTTCATTGTTAAACGCTAACTCATTCATTATTTCTTGTTCTTTTGCATTTAGTGGCCAATCTTTGTTCAATCTCTTTATCATATGGATATGTAACTGCTTAATCAATGAATCCCACAATGGTATGCCTCCATCTATCGAAATTCCTGCTCCTAGGAAAAGAACCATATCTCCGCTTTTAAATGCAATTGTAACTCTTTTGATATAGTTTTCTTTTTCTATATTTTTTTCTTCTCTGGAAACATCTGACGATACAATTTCTTCTATAAAAGTCTTTTTGGGATTAATCAGATAGCCTGCATATGTTGCTTCTGGATCTATCCGCTCTTCTAAATCTTGCTTATCCCAAAAGACTATCACATCCCTATATTTATTTCTAAAATCTTCCGGAATAATAAGATTCGTAATAAGCAGTAACCTCTGGTCTTTTAACCTTGCTCTGTGTTCTTCACAATACTTTTGCAATGTCGATAAACTATAAGACTTCTCCTCTGCTTCAAATTTTATAACACAATTCAAATGACCATTGTAATCATCTATACCATCTGGCAAGCACAAATCATATTGGGATTCGTTGGTAATCGTATTGATTGATATTCGCTTTCCTTCTGATAATGTTATATCCTTAAGCAAGGATATACTCAAATTTTCAAACGCCTTTGCAGATTGGAATTCTAAATTTCTTGCTCCCTTATTGGCCTGCTCTTTCTCGTTTTGAAGTTTTCTTACAACTTCAGAAGAATCAATATTTTCAATATCTCCATCAAAATTTTCTGTAACGGACCAAAATCCTCTCTTTTTATTCTCGATCAAGCCATAACTCTTCAAATACGTTCTGGCCCAGGCCATCCGATAAGCTACTTCGCTTCTGGTTGCAGAACCTTTATGCATAATCTTCAAAATATCTTCCGGCAGATTCATTAACTCGCTTGCCTTCCTATCGATTTCCGCAACGGTTCCTTTCCCACCTAACTCCACTAATGCTGCAAGGATTGGCTTCATCATTTGCTCATATCCCGGTATCCCATCATTGTACTCATTAACGTCAAAGAAAAAAAACATCCTCTATCTCTCCTCGCAACCTTCTGAATCTACTCTAACTTCAATATTCTCAGTATAATCAATTCAAGATGAATGTACAATATATTTTAACTAAGTTTCCCGCTCTATCTAAAAACGCATCATAACGCCCTCGTCGCCTTCCGGCTTCCTAGCGCAATAAGCACCGAGCAAATAGTAGCAGCGCCAAAAATGATATATACGTTCTTCGCCATCTCATCAAACAGGACTCCATACAGAACCTGCCCCACCGGCTGGGCACATGTAGACACCGCGATAATCCAGGCGATGACCTTGCCAACCATATGATGTGGCACGGTCATCTGGATATAAGACATAATCTGTATGGTATAGATGGCGGAAAGAGACATAATGACAAGCCCCGCAGCTGCAAGCACCCCATATGCCAGATACGCCGGACACTCTATCATAAGCACGAACCCCATGGGGATTAGAAGCATTCCTGAAGCAAGGAGAAGCTTCCAGCTTCCGTTGACTTTTAACTTTCGTCCAAAGACGCCTGCGCCAATCCCTCCAACCAGGCCGCCGATTGCAAGAATCGCCTCCATGTATCCATATAGCCTGGATGCTTCAGACTTGGAAAAGTCAAGGATATTCATCACGATAACCGGCAGGCCGATGATCATCAGCGCAGACATGACCAGGTTCACGCCCGCGCAGCAAAGCGTCAGTTTTGCAAGTTCCGGCTTTTTCTGGCCGATATAGGCAATACTCTCGCACAGATCATCTTTCGTCTGACGCAGGATGGATTCTGTGCTTTGCTTCCTCTCATATGGAATCTTAATGAATATCTCCATCACCGCCGATAAGGAAAAGCACCCCGCGGCAATGGACAGCACTGGATAGATTCCCCACAGGCTATACGCCGTGCCGCCAAGCGCAGGACCCAGCAGGCCGGATAAGGAAGATACCATATTGATAACAGCATTCGCTGGCATAATATGCTCCGGCTCCACCAATACCGGAATACTTGCCTGCACGGAAGGCTGATATGCCCCGCTGATTCCATACAGCAAAAATAGCGTCACCAGCACCATTCCTGTAATGCTTACCTTTCCATACAGCAGCAAGAATAGAACGGTCAGCCCAGAAGTGAAAAAATCCAGAAATACCATTACATTCCGCTTATTCACCCGATCCGCTATGATTCCGCCGATCGGTGACATCACCGCCAGAGGAATGAACGCGCATCCGGACACCACGCCTAAGACCGCCGCTGATCCCGTTACGTTCAGCAGATGTATGGGCAGCGCGAACCGCATAACCGCATTTCCAAACAGTGAAATGATCTGACCGATAACGACCATGTAAAAATCTTTTGAATAGCCTTTTTTCTGCTGCATTTACCTAACCTCCATATTCTTAATCCTGACTTCCATCTGATGAAATGCGATGCAGCCTGCCGCCAATACAAGAACCAGCGCTATCGCGATGCCGATTCTGGTAAACATATTTGCGGAAAACAGATTGGTCATCACTCCAGCGATAATCAGAGTCGCTATAACGACCGTCATAGTCGAGGATCTGAACATGCCGATTCCAAGGGCGATCAGGCCGATGCCGCTTGCAAGGACCGCCATCGCAAGACTGTAGGCGACAAGTTCTACCATCTCTTTTAATCCAAAAGAATGCGGCATAATATGAAATACATTCGATGTAAGCCCCGCTACCAAAAGCACCAGATAGTTTACGATAAAAGCCGCTGCCATGATACTTATGCCCGACAGGCAGGCCTTTGCCCTGAACATCCTTTTTCTCTCTATGGGATAGGAGAACAAAAGAAGCGAGCGCTTGCCTTGATATTCCTTAAAAACCGCATTCACATAGATGACTGCCCCAAGCACCGCAAATCCAAACAACGTAACGCAGGATACCAGGACGATCAGGCTTTCCCACTCCCTGATGATCATGGCGTCTCCTCTGCCCATCTCTTCATCCGGTATAAACAGAAAGAGCATTGCGATAGACAGGCTGAATGCTGCCAATCCTATGATCCCCCGCAAAAAAGGCTTTTTATTGATCTTTTTCCATTCCAGCTCCCATATCTTCATTACGCTTCTCCCTTCATGATTCCCAGAACTTCCTGACTGAACGTCTCTAAACTCTGCTCTTTATATTCCTGCATGACAAACTCCTTTTTTATCCTGCCTTCCGACAGTACGCCAACTCTATCTGCAATTTGCAGCACATCGCTTAAGATGTGGCTGGAAATCAGAATTGCTACTCCTTTATCCGCCTTTTTTCTCAGCAGCACTCTCATATCTTCTACTGCCACAGGGTCCAGCCCGTTCAAAGGTTCATCCAGGATCAGGATATCCGGCTTGTGAAGCATGGCTCTTGCGATCGCCAGCCTCTGCCTCATTCCCATCGAATATTTCGCCACCGGCTTATCATAATTCTCTGACAGACCCACCGTGCAAAGCATGGCGGATATGTCTTCCTGACAGCCCATATAGGCCTGATGCAGCCTTAGATTCTCTCCTGCTGACAGGTGCTCATAGAACACCGGAACCTCGATCAGACTGCCGATCAGCCTCTGTATGTTCTCCTTGTTCTCCCAGGCCGATGCTCCCTCTACATAGATTTCTCCCATAGAGGGCTGTAAAAATCCTGCTGCCATCTTCATCAAAGTGGTCTTTCCTGTCCCATTAACGCCGACTAGCGCATAGATCTCGCCTTTGTCAATTGTCAGGGAACAGTCATTTATTACCGATCTGTTTCCAAAGTTTTTTCCTGCCCTTTTTACTTTAATCACGACTTATCTCCTTTTAATACCAACCGTTGGTATGTATAATTTTAAAATTTTACTGCCCTGTAAAAACAGGACAGTTTTTCTTACTTTTGATTCTCCTGATACAATGCGGCATATGATTCTATCTGGTCAATCCATGAATCTTCAATAATATTAAGGCCAAGCGCCTCCAGCATATGCTGGTAGAATCTTACCTTTTTCACGATTTCTGACGAATCGCAAGGATAAACCATTGGATTGATCCATATTCCTCCCAGCAGCATCAATACCTCTGCCAGTTCCTTGGGATACTCGGTCTTTATAGACCCATCTTCTATCCCTTCTTCAAGAATACGCCTCACCATCTCTGTCGACTCTGTCTGCACCATATCGCGCAGATAGATGACTAGCAACTGCGGATTCTTGATCATATCAATCGCTACCACGAGCACATCGTTCTGCGCCGGATTGAAGATGGATAATCTGAAGACTTCCTGTAACTTCTGAAAGCCATTCATATTTTTACTCTCGCAGACCTTCTTCGTATCTATGTCTACCTGTGCGTACATCTTCTCAAAAACCGCGTACACGATGTCTTCTTTGGATTTGAAATGGTGGTAGATGGCTCCTTTCGTGAGACCGCCCAGATTGTCAATGATATCCTGGATAGACGTATGGTCATATCCTTTCTCCATAAATAGTCTGGCGGCTGTATCAACGATTAATTTTTTTGTCTCTTCCGGATATTTATTTCTTGCCATGGCTCCCTCCTGTATGTGGATGGTAAGTTCATTATACATACCGACAGTATGTTTGTCAAATACATTTTTTATTTTCTATTTCCTTATAAAATCCTGAAAAATTCCTGGTAGAATCATTTTCAAAAGATAAAGTCGATCACGCAGAAAGGAATGAACTTATAATGAAAAAATTATCTTTAATACTATCTTTGATTTTACTGCTTCCCCTATGCCTCGCCGGATGCGGCATTCTAGAAAGCGGCATTCGCCATTACGCAAAAGATAAGGAAGAATGCCTTCTAAGCACGGACAATGTAACACAGTTCACCTATAAGGGAGAAGACTACACGCTCTTGGAAAACACATTGCCAGATGAAGATCTGGGCTCTTGGATCGGGTATATAAGAAAACTGGCTGTCATAGACTCGTCCGGAAAGATACTAAAGCAGCAAAGCATTACCAAAGAGCCTTTCCAGTCTCTTGCAAAGATGGCTGATTCCATCCCCAACGCCTCCCATGTCATACCATTTTTGAATGTCTATACTGTTAAAGATGGCCCAGGGCAGGAATTGATCGTGGAGGCAGACGGTGGCTATCATGAGGCGATTCCAAGCAGTATGGTCAAAGCAGAGGATAATATCTTCCACTATGACCGTGATACAGAATCATCCGATACAGATTTCTCTGTCAATCCCCAAGACTGCACGCAGCTGCTCTGCGGCAAGAGAATCTACCAGATAACGGATAAGATGGTTCCCATAGAAAATATAGGCGAGTATCTGAATATTATCGCAGATTCTTTTACCTTTGACTGCGATACGCATCAGATTATCTCCAGAAAAGACTTGCTTGTGCCAGACTGGTCCGGAAATGAACAAAGCTGCCAGAAACGGCAGCAATGGACACTGGATAGCGTATATGAAATATGTCAGACTGGCAGGTCGGACGCGGTAGCCGTAGAGGTAAATTCAGAATACCGGCTGGCTACTGCTCTTCCTTAGGCGTTCTCGTCTGCTTAAGCAGTCGGCCGAGCAGCCGGTCACAGGCCTCCCGGACTGCCTCTATCTGTCCGGGCGTAATATCATCCACATGGATGCCGCAGGAGCAGGCCACCGTACAGTACCGCTCCTTTGCCAAGGCTTCCGCGAACAGCCGTGCGATGGCCTCATCCTTATGTCCCACGCCAGACAGCACCGAGGATGTCACCCCGATGCCCTCTCCGGCAAGGCTAGGTCTTGCTATTGATAGCACCACGCTGCCTACGTGGGGAGTATCTCCCCCGTAGACGGCCAGCGTGTAATCCTTTCCCATGGGAATGACGTCACAGTATACCGAATATCCATCAAACAATTCTTCTCTTAACATTCTTCTCCTGCCCCTGTCCATGGCACAAACTTGTCATAGGCAATTCCAAACTGCAGCAGCACCTTCCCCACGATGTGGCAGATCTGGTCCTCCAGCGTCCTTGCTCCATTGTAAAATGTCAGTACCGGCGGAACGATCACGCAGCCTAAGTCTGACGCCTCTTTCATGTTCCTGATGTGCACCTTTCCGAACGGCATCTCTCTTGGAACCAGCACTACCTTCCGGCCCTCCTTCATACATACATCCGCTGCCCGGACGGTCAGATTATCTGCATAGCCTGTGGCTATCCCGGCCAGCGTCTTCATACTGCATGGCATGATAATCATGCCATCCGTAACAAAGGAGCCGCTGGATATGCATGCTGCCAGATTATGCTCGTCATGTACGCAGTCTGCCAGTTTCAGCAGTTCTTCCACAGGAATGTCGCTTTCCAGTTTCCAAGTCGTCTTCGCCCCCTGGCTCAGAATCAGATGCACCTCGCAATTCTCTATGCTTTTCAAAGCCTTCAGCAAGTAATAACTCATCTCCACGCCGCTGGCCCCGGATACTCCTACAATGATTCTCATGCCTTTTCTCTCCATAATGCTTGTGATCTAGTCCTTCTTAAATCCATACTCTTCCCAATTCTTCAATACCTGTTCCTGCAGTTCCTTCGGATAGCCTCTGAATGACGCTTCTACAGGCTGGCGTTCTTTTGGCCATTTGTGGAAAGGGGTCAGGCAGTTATAGATGACCCTTGTGGACACTGCCTCGCTTTTCTCCTCTGCGCTTAAGTATGCCACAAGCGGGAAGATGTACTGATCCGGTATGGCTACCCTTCGGTCCGGGTGATGGCGGGTTGCCAGAGCCCATACGACCTGATTGATATTGCTTGGGTCGATATCGTCATCCACAACGATCACTTTCGGAATATAGGAGCCTCCTTTTGACGCGAAGACTGCCTTGCCAATCTCGAGCGCCAGTTCTTCATCGTCTTCATTTTCCCTGCTGCGGTCTACGGAAACTACAAACCAGTGTGCTGCCGATTCCATAGGAATAAAGCATTCCTTGATCGGAAATCCCTTCTTATCCAGCACGTTCTGGATGCTGGCGGCAATGCTGATTCCCCAGTTTGTATGGTTTTCTTCGGTCGGCACGCCGGCCACGCATAGCGGCATGATCGGGTTGTCCCGGTAGGTCATGGCAGTCACGTCAAAACACGGAACCGGCTTATTCTTCCCGGACCAAACATATCCGCCGTATTCACCCATCGGCCCTTCCGGAACCATATGGTCAAGGGATGCAAATCCTTCTATGACAATCTCGCTGGATGCCGGTACCAGCAGGTCATTCGTCTCACACTTTACTACATCCACTGGCTCGCCATACCAGCCGCCGATCACCTCTCCTTCGCTGATACGGGAAGGAAGGGGGTAGCCCGCGATCATGGCGATGGCCGGATCTACGCCCAGGCACAACGCGAAAGGCATCTCCTTGCCGATCTTCTTCCACTCGGCATAGATCTTGCCAAAGTCCTGCGTCGGAATCACGACTCCCGCGATCGTCTGCGGGCCGTCAAGCATTGCCCTGGATATCGCCCAGTTTACCCAGGATCCGTCGGGCGTGCGGGCGATGAAGATGCCATAGGTATTGATGTAGCGGCCTCCGTCTCCGTAATGGATCAACGGAACCGGAAGCTTCGTCAAGTCAACATCCTTGCCGAACAGTTTATTTTCCTTGCATGCGCCCGTCTCAACTTCGCGTGGCGGGATGGGCGTAACATCCGCAAGTTCTGACCAGGCCTTTACGATTCCCGGCGCGGAAGTATCAATGGGAAGTCCAAGGGAGAGGGCCACTCGTTTGAATGGATGCTCCTTATCCGGGCTTAAGCCCACCGGCGCTCCCAATACTTCGAACCCCGGCGTGCAATCCTTGATATTCTTAAAGAGCGGCGCCGCGGATGGAAGGTCATAGGCATGCCTTGTGATGGCGCTCATCTCCAGATTCCAGTCCACCTCCTTCGTAACCGGAACGATCTCTCCACACGCTTCCAGTTTTTCTACATACTCGCGGAAACTTTTCATTAACTGCATATTCAATATCCTCCATAGATTTCTTAAACACTCTTGTTAAACAGTACCATAACTCCAGGAAAAATAACACTTTCTAAAATTTATCGAAGCATAAATTTTATTTTTGGTATCCTCTTTAATGCACTCTTCCTTTCAATCCAGTCTTATCCCCATCTTCTCTTCACGGAAAATGCGCTCATCCATCCGTTTTAGATCCGTTTTCACCGCACACGCAAACTCGATATGATCAAGCACGTCCTTCTGAAGATCAATACCGGGGGCAATCTCCGTCAGCATGATTCCTTCCTGCGTCATCTCGAATACGGCACGTTCGGTAATATACAGTATTTCCTGCTTTCGCTTTCTTGCCAGCCCGCTATTGAAGGTCATATGATGCACCTTCTTCACAAACTTATTGATCTGCCCTTCCCTTTGGATTATAAGCCTTCCATCCCTGGCCTCCACTTCCAGTCCTTTGGCTGTGAACGTGCCACAGAACACGACCTTTCTGGACGTCTGGCTGATATTGATGAATCCTCCAGCGCCCGCGATTCTTAAGCCAAACTTGCTGACATTGATATTTCCAAGGCGGTCGCATTCCGCCATTCCCAAAAATGCTTCGTCCAAGCCGCCGCCGTCATAGAAATCAAACATGGATGCCTGGTCTATAATACACGTTGGCCCTGCCATTGCTCCAAAATCCATGCCTGACATGGCAATTCCCCCGACTGGCCCTCCCTCTATCGTAAAGGTCATCTCCTGTCCAATTCCTTCCTCCCAGGCCACTGCCCCTACAATCTCCGACATCCCGATCCCCAAGTTCACGGTAGTATCCTTAGCAAGTTCCAGGGCGCATCGCCTTCCGATCAGCCTGCGGACGCCTGCCGCAAGAGTATCCTGTTCTTCCCCGGACACAGCCGCTTTACCGGAAAATGCGGGTTCATACTGGGTGTGGAAGGTCTGCATATGATTCTTCTGATCCTTCACCGGAACCACGACGTCCACCAGCATGCCGGGAATCCGCACATAGCGGGGATCCAGCGTCCCGGTCTTCACTACCTTTTCTACCTGGACGAATACGGTTCCTCCGCAGTTTTTCACTGCCTCCGCGATAGCAAGCACTCCCAGGTCGCAGCATTCTTTTTCCATAGAAATATTGCCCCGCTCGTCCGCATAAGTTCCCCGGATAAATGCATAATCCAGACGAAGATGGTCGTATTTCAGATATTCTTCTCCGTCAATCTCCAGCAAATGAACGATTTCTTCTTCTGTAACGCTGTTCAGCCTGCCTCCGTCAACCCTTGGATCTACAAATGTCTGTAGCCCTATACGGGATATGGTCGGCCTTCCTGCTGCAATATCCCGGTACATCTGGGCTATCACTCCCTGGGGAATGTTGTAAGCCTCCATCCGCTCTTCCAGCGCCAGTTTCTGCAGCCTTCCTGCCAGATTCCAATGTCCGCCTACCGTTCTTTTAAGCAGCCCTTCCTCTCCGAGGTGATTCAATCCCCGCTCTTTTCCATCTCCCTGGCCTGCCGCATATAAAAGCGTCAGATTCCTGGGGCTTCCTGTTTCCAGATAGCGGTTTCTAAGTTCTATCAGAAGTTCCTCCGCAAGCGCGGCTCCTACAAATCCCTCGCAGCACAGCGTCTTTTGAGATTCTACCATCCTTACGGCTTCTTCTGCCGACATAATCTTTATACTCATTTCTCTTCCTCTATGTAGCCTCGCCGCAAAATTATAGATCCGCCAGTCCATTAGCCGAGTCCTTTTACAATTCTCCCTTACAAAAACCCTGACTTGCGGTCCATCTCCAATATCCTTGCGGCATTCTCCTTTATCTTGTCAACCATTGGTTTCAGATTCTTGCCGTTCTTCCGGCTGTACCACAGGTAAATATCCCTCTGCGTATATGTTCCGTTGACCTTGATGCTCTTTCTGCGGGAAAAATAATCCCGGCCTCTTTCCGTCCCTATCCCAAAGGAACTCATGAATACCGGCCACGGAAGTCTGTCCCGCTCCGCAAAATAGGTCATATTATCAAGCGCCACCTCTTCAACAAAATCACAGCGATTGTCCCGCTTGATCTCAGATATCCAGGACGCAAATCCCAGCGGATTGACATGCCCCAGCATAGACAGTCCCTGGATATCCTGTACATCCAGCTGGTCGAATCTGGCCAGCGGATCTTCTTTTCTTACGGATAGAATCAGCTGCTGATGATAAAGAAGTTCCTTCTCCTCATATTTGTGCGTCACACTGTTCATATATCTGTCGTCCGCTATAATCAGATCGGCTATGCCGGATGTCGATATCCTTGCCAGATCCTTGTTGGATACCAATATGCCGTTCAGCCTGCACCCTTCAATATTAAAACAGCCTTCCGTCAGCAGGTTTGCAGCAATGCCGCCGATACGGTACAGATTGATGGACTGGGTCTCATTCTTCGCTCGGAAATGCTCCTGCGCCCGGTCAATGGCATCGGTGACAATCCGCGCATAATGAAGCAGCACTTTGCCATCCTCGGTCAGGGAAAGATTCCTCCCTTCCCTTATAAACAGCGGCCGCCCAAGTTCGTCCTCCAGTTTGCCCAGCGCCGTGCTTAAGGCAGGCTGCGTTATAAAAAGCAATTCTGCCGCTTTGGTAATGTTTCCACACTCCGCAATCGTCTTAAATTGCCATAATTGGTTGCTATTCATGATATGCCTCCTGGTACAATAGTTAAACCCGATTTATCAAATTATATCATGGCCATTCACAAAAAGACAGCCTTGGATAGCAAAAGAAGCGGGCAATCCAAGGATCGCCCGCCCCGTAAGGGATTCAATATACAGATTCTTTTTGTTCGCGCCAGTGCGTGTCTATAGCACGCAGACCATGCCGCCATCCACATACAGCGTCTGGCCTGTGCAGTAGCTGGATGCGTCGGAGGCAAAGTAGATCAGCGCACCATCCAGTTCCCCATCTTTTCCCCATCTTCCAAGTGGCACGCGGCCTTCCAGATACTTGGCAAAGTCTCCATCCAGAGAGTCGTGGGTCATCTCTGTATCGAATACGCCTGGCCCGATGGCATTGACCGTCACATGATAAGGCGCCAGTTCAGAAGCCAGCGCTCGGGTGAAGTTCACCACGCCGCCTTTGGACGCATAATAGGCAATCTGGGAAGCGCCGCCTGCGTAGCCGCCTACGGATGCCGTATTGATAATCTTTCCATAATTCTGCTTCTTCATCAGCTTGCATACTTCCCGGCTCATGATAAATTGCCCGCGAAGATTGATATTGACTACCTTATCCCAGTCTTCCGTTGAAAATTCGCTAAACTCATTTATGATATTGATGCCTGCATTGTTCACCAGGATATCAATTCGCCCAAAGGCCTTTTCCACCTCTGCCACACAGGCTTTTACACTGTCTTCATCGGACACGTCGCATGCTACGGCGATACAGGTTCCGCCCATGCCTTCAATCTCTGCCTTCAGTTCTTCCAGGCGTTCCTTCCGCCTTGCCGCAACTGCCACTGCCGCACCCTGGCTGGCCAGCGCTTTGGCATATTGGGTTCCAATGCCGGAAGACGCTCCGGCTACCAGTGCATATTTTCCTGTCAGGTCAAAATAATTTTTCATTATAACTTTCCTCCATTCTTGTAAGTCACTACCGTATCTTACAGGCTGGATGCCGCATAGAAGCCATCCCGCACTGCATCGCCGATTTTTCCCGGCTTATTGCTATCCCCAACGACTCTCGTCTTCGTATGGTATTTGGCCTTGATGGCATCCACCGTCGTAAGGTCCGGCTTCATGCCAAATGCAGTGATGACCGTGTCTGCTTTCAGCGTTTCCAAAGTTCCGTCTTTCTTCTCCAGCGTCAGGCCGTCTGCCTGCACAGAGACTACCTTGGTATCTGTAAGCATCTCTACATGATTACGGTTTAATGCGTTAAACAAGGATATCTTATTGATAAACATGGCATCTTTCGCGCATTCCGGAAGCATCTCTATGATGGTTACCTTCTTGCCCATTTCTTCCGCGATCTCCAGCGCGCCATCGCACCCGGATGCTCCGCCGCCGCATACGGCGATATGATCTCCCTTGATCAGCTTTGGATCTCGATGCGCATCCAGGATGCTGATAACATTCTTTCCATCAATTCCCGGAATCGGAGGGACTACCGGAACCGCTCCGCAGCCTATGATAATCCGGTCGCATGTCTCTAGCAGCGGGTCGTCTGCCGTGGCCGCCGTATTCAGACGCACATCCACGCCCAGTTTCTGAAGCTGCACCAGATACCATTTGGTCAGTTCTTTGATATTCTTCTTAAACTTCGCTGTACAGATCTCGCCCATGACTCCCCCAAGCTTCTCCGAGCGTTCCAGCAAGGTTACCTTATGTCCAATAAGTGCTGCCACCCGGGCCGCTTCCATACCGCCGGGGCCTCCGCCGATCACTACGACCTCCTTGGGAGAATCTGTCTTCTCCAGACGGAAACGCTCTTCTTCCATGGCCTGCACATTGATGGAGCAGCCTAATTTCGTATGACGGTTCCAGATCCGGCCGATACAATTTTCATTACAGCGCAGGCAAGGTCTTACATCTTCCCTGCGGCCTTCCATCAACTTGTTAGGTAATTCCGGATCCGCAATCAGCGCGCGCCCCATCATCACCAGATCCACATTGCCGCTCTCAAGAAGTTCCAGCGCCGTATCCGGGTTATGAGTTCCGGCGTTAAGAAGCGGCACTTTCACTGCCTTCCTGGCTTCTTCTGTCACGTAGGACATGCAGGATTCTCCCAGATAGGATGGCGGGAAGATATAGTCCAGCGTCTCATAACAGCCTGCGTCAATGTCGAACGCGTCTACCCCTTCTTCCTCCAGAAGCTTCAGCAACGGAATACTGTCCGCAAGCGTGCGGCCGCCTTCAAATCGATGATCCAGGGAAATACGGAACAGAATCGGCATATCCGGCCCCACTGCGCCTCTGATGGCACGAATGATCTCTCTTGGAAACCGCGCGCAATTCTCCGGGCTTCCACCGTACTCATCCGTCCGCTTATTCCATACCGGAGACATGAACTGATCCACCAGATATCCGGCATGGGCGTGAATCTCCACCGCATCGTATCCAGCGTCCCTTGCCGCGCCCGCCGCAAAGGCGAATCCATCCATCACCTTCTGAATGTCCTCCTTGGTCATGGCCCGGCATGGTACATCGGGATTGAATACAGAAGGAATGGCCGATGCCGACATGGGGGGATTGCCAAAAGTATCCGGAAATGCGTTGCGCCCGGTACCGCAGCTTAACTGGCATACGATCTTGGCACCATAACGGTGCACGCCGTCGCAGACGCTTGTAAGCGCAGGAAGCACGCTAAAGGAGTCCATGTATCCTTCCATAGAGCCTTGTGCGATCTCTTCATTCAAGGGCTGGCATCCCATAATGATCATTCCCACGCCGCCTTTGGCTCTTTCAATAAAGTAATCGATTTCCTGGGCATCCTTGCGCCCATTGGTAAATGCCGAGTTGGTCCCCATAGGAGACATGACCAGGCGGTTCTTGACTTCCATTTTCCCTATCTTAAAAGGGGTAAATAACGTTTCATATCCCATTTTATTTCCTCCAAATTTAGTTTTTCTCCTTAACAGGAGACATCTTAAGCGCCATAAGAAGCAATACCATTCCAATGGCCGTCGTCACTGCGAACACTTTCCATGCAAGGCCCATTCCGCCTTCTGTCGCAAGCAGAAGCGCCATAACCGGGGAGGCGATGGCCTGGCCGATGTATACTGCGATCATCAACGTGGCTGATATCTGGCCAAACTCTTTTGGCCCGAAGGCCGCCGTTCCTACGAAGGATGGTATGCTGGCACACACCGGATAAGCGGCTGCCGCAAAGATGACGGTCAGCACCATCAGGTACGTCGCCCCGCTGATGGGCCAGAGCACCATGCAGACGAAGGTGAGGATAAATGCCATACAGACATAGATGACAAATCCGCCCGTCCCCAGCTTGCTCGAGATGCTGCCGGCAACCAGAAGAAGCAATCCTGCCAGCAGAAGGTACACGGCATTCCAGTTAGCCGCATTGGTGGCTGTCATGCCATTCATCTGCCACCAGGTAGGCGCATAGGCCAGATATGCGGACCCGCCTACCGTAGAAAAAAGAAGCGCTAAGATCAGCACCTTGAAAGACCCTGACTTTACTGCCTCCTTGTAGGATACCCCTGGCAGTTCCTCTGTCTCGCCTGCTGCAGCCTTCTCCCAGCCCAGAGGCTTCTGTCCCATCTGTTCCGGACTCTTGATCAGGAGAAGCACCGCCAGCAATCCGATTACCAGGACCAGGCAGGAAAATATCCGATAGCAGTTCTTATAGTCCGTCACTTTGAAGAGCTGGCCCGCAAGGAATACCCATGCTGCTGCGCCAAGTCCTGCGCCGGAAAGCACCATTCCAGTCACCTGGGCCCGTTTCTCCACGAACCATTCTGCGATAACGGAAGAGCATACCGCATGGGTTCCAAAGGTAATGGCAAAGGATGCCAGCCCTCCCGCAATATACATGAATATCAGGCTCTGGGGATTTGCCCCCGGCGTGACAAACGTATAGAATATCATATGCGCCGCGCAGGCGATTACGGATATCAGCATAGTCTTTCTGGCGCCCAGCTTGCCCAGCGCCTTTAACGCCACTACGCTTAGTACAATATTGCAGATCGTATTGACTGTGGCAATCTGCCCGACCGCGCCTACGGAATGGCCGCTGTAATTTGCCAGCGTGGCGATAAAGGTTCCAAGGGTCGTACAGGCGCCCAGGTTGGCGAATATTACCAGAAAGGCCCCGACTGCTGCTTTATATCCGAAAAATTTCGTCTCTTTCGCCATATCAATGCCCTCCCTGGACTTACTGAAGCGCCATGGCCGCATAAAAGCCTTCGCGGATTGCGTTTCCGGCCTTTGCAACCTTCTGGCAATCGCCAATCAACGTCGTCTTAAGCGGATACTTGTCTGCAATCGTCTCTGCCAGTTCGCTGTTCGGCTTCTGGCCAAACGCCGTGATCACCGTCTCCGCAGGAAGGATCTGAGAACTGCCGTCCGCATTTTCTACTTTTACGCCTTCTTCCGTGATTCCTGTCACTTTGGTGCTGGTCAGGATATTGACCTTGTATTCATCCAGCATCCGGTCAATGCTGATCTTGTTGATGCTCATGACATCCCTGGCGCAGGCATCCATCATTTCCACAATGGTAACATCCTTTCCTTCCATAGCAAGTTCCAGCGCAGCGTCGCATCCGGAGAGGCCTCCGCCGCAGATCACCACCTTCTGTCCCTTCACGCCGCAGATATGTGCCTGGGTCACGTCCATGACCTTCTCATCTTCCATGCCGCTGATGGCTGGAACGAATGGAACCGAGCCTGTTGCCACGAAGATTTCATCCGCCACGGCAAGCGCCGGCGTATCTGGCGTTACCTTCGTATTCAGCCGAATGGATACGCCCAGTTTCTCTAACTGCACGCCGTACCAGGTAATGAGTTCCCGGATCCGCTTCTTAAACGGTGCCGTCGCAATCGCCCCAAAGGTTCCGCCAATCCGGTCGGAGGCTTCATAGACAGTCACGTCGCATCCACGCAATGCTGCCACCCTGGCCGCCTCAAGGCCGCCCGGGCCTGCGCCGATGACCGCCACCTTCCTGCCCGGCTTCGGAAGTTTTTCAATCTGTGTTGCGCCTTCCTGGCACACCTGGATATTGACCGTACAGGATAGCTGGGTCAGCCTTCCGAAAATGCGTCCGATACATTCCTCGTTGCAGATAAGGCATGGGCGGATATCTTCCCGCCGTCCTTCTTTCAGCTTGTTTGGGAATTCCGGATCCGCGATCAGCTGGCGTCCGAAACTAATGATGTCCGCATTGCCGGACTCCAGCAGATCTACGGCCGTCTCCATAGAATGATTGCCGGCATTGATGATCGGAATGTTTACATGCTTCCTTGCCTCCTCGCAGACATAGGCCATGCACGCCTCCCCAGTATAGCGGGTCGGGAAGATATAATCCATCGTCTCGTAACAGCCAGAATCAATATCCAGGGCATCCACGCCTGCCTGTTCCAGCAGTTCGATAATCGGCATCGAATCTTTAAGGGTACGTCCGCCCTTGTACATATGGTCCAGGGATATGCGGAAGATGATCGGAAATCCCGGCCCTGTCACGCTGCGGATAGAATCTACGATCTCCGTGGCAAAGCGTACCCGGTTCTCCCAGGAGCCGCCATATTCATCCGTTCTGGAATTCCACTGCGGGGATATGAACTGATCGATCAGATACCCGGCATGCCCGTGTACTTCTACCGCATCGAATCCGGCATTTACCGCAAACTGAGCCGCATTGGCAAAGTCCTTCATAATTTCCTTGATCTCCTCTGTCTCCAATGGGCGGCAGATCATCTCCGGGTTATAGAAGGATGGATTGGCGGAAGACGAGATCGGCACCCGCTCGCCGATGTCCGGCATTCCGTTTCTTCCTGTACCGCAGCTAAGCTGAAGGCAGGCCTTGGCGCCCCATCTATGTATCCGCTCCGTCATGACGGTAGCCTTCGGGATGGCTCTCGTAGAATGAAGGGCAAGGGTAGGCCCACCCTGAGCTGTCTTCTCGTTCAGGAACATGGCGCCCGTCATGATCAGGCCCACGCCTCCCTTGGCTCTCTCCTCATAATAGCGGATGCCTTCCTCGCTGTCCGTGCCGTCCTGCATAGGCGTAAATGTTCCCATGGCAGACAGCATGATTCTGTTTCTCAGCCGCATATTGTTGATTTTAATCGGCTGCCATAATTTTTTATAATCGTAACTCATAGCGTTCTCCTATATCCTTTATATTTCATTAATCGATAAATACAATCGGCTTCACTACATCCGGGTGATCTTCTTTGAATGCCATCAGGTCGTACGCATCCTGGATATGCTCGAATCCATGGAACCGGTGGGATATCAGCTTAGTAGGATCCAGGCGTCCTGCCGTCATCAGCGCGAACAGTCTCTCAAGTCGCCTTCTTCCGCCCGGGCATAAGCCTCCGTTGATGTGCTTATGGCTGCAGAAGCCCAACGTATAGGCATTGGGAATCACTGCATCAAAGGTCTGCGCATTTAAGTTGCTCACATAGCCGTTTGGCTTCACCATATTAATGCATCTTGCAAAGGAATCCGCATTACCGCCTGCCGTGATCACCGCATCCGGCTGCTTTCCTCCCAGCAGTTCGATTACTTGGTCGTCAATCGGGCCATCCTTATACTTCACGATATCTGTCGCGCCATACTCTTTAGCCAGGTCAATGGTATTCTGGCGGTTGCCGATGGCAATGATCCGTCCCGCTCCGCGAAGGGCGCTGGCCGCGACTGCCATAAGTCCTACCGGGCCGATGCCGCATACGACTACCGTATCTCCGAATTGAATATTCGCAAGCTCCGCCCCATGGAATCCGGTGGTACACATATCCGCTGCCATAACCGCATGTTCATAAGAAAGCCCTTCCGGTATCGGGCAGGCATTTAAGTCTACCTGACGGATGCGGAAATATTCCGCAAAGGTGCCATTTTCAAACACGCACCAGTTCATTCCGCCGTTCTGCCCGCCGCTATGCTGGGTCAGATTGTCCTGGATTTCCGGTGTCAGGTAATCCGGCGTCACAGCGCCTACCGCTACCACATCCCCCGGCTTGAAGCATTTTACTTCTGCACCGACCTCTACGATTCTTGCCGCTACCTCATGGCCCAGAATCAGTCCTGCCGGAAGCCCGGCATGTACCTGGTGCGGATCGGATGAGCAGGCCGCCAGCGCTACCGGCTCTGCCAGGGCATCCAATGGCCCGATCTGTGGAATCTCGGCTTCCACCGGCCCGAATTCCTTAAACGGCACTACAACTCCATAACCTTTCATTTTCCCTGTCATATTTTATCTCCTTTTTCTGAATCTTTTTTAATCTGGTTCACATTCCTTTTAAACCGCCGTTGTCCGACCTTGCGCCTAACACTCTAGACTGCTGTCCATCCTCCATCACAGGTCAGGATCGCTGCTGTCACATAGCTGGATTCCCTGGCAGCCAGGAATACGATGGAGGAATCCAGTTCTCCCTCCTTACCTGGGCGGCACATTGCGCTTCGGTTGCAGATAAAGTCGTTCATGGACTCCATTGCCTCCGGCCCATTAGACTCAGATGCGAAGAAGCCTGGGCAGAGAGCATTGACCGTAACTCCCCTTGTCGCCCACTCGATCGCTGCCTGGCGCGTCATATTGATGACTCCGCCCTTGGCCGATGCATAGGCTATAACAGGAAGTTCCTTCAATCCGCCTTTTCCGAGAATCGAAGCGATATTGATCACCCGTCCATATCCTTTTTCAAGCATGACCTTGCCGAAATGCTTCATACAGTAGAAGGAGCCATCCAGATCCAGAGAAAGCACCTTTCTCCACTCCTCTTCCGGAAGTTCCTCCAGCGGGATGCAGGAGCCGCCTCCTGCGTTATTGACCAGAATATCCACGGTGCCGAATGCATCCAGAACTGCCTGCACCGCATTCTGTACCTGCGCTACGTCCGTCACGTCGCATCCTACCGGAAGACATCTGACGCCCAGCGCTTCCACCTCTTTTGCAACCTCCGCCAGTTTCTCTTTCCTTCTTGCGAGAATGGCTACATCGGCTCCCTGACGCGCCAATGCCAGTGCGAACTGGCGTCCCAACCCTACGGATGCACCCGTAACTACCGCAACATTACCTGTCAAATCAAACATAATCTCGACCTCCTTATTGTCTCTTGCTTTTTGTTAATTATATAACGACTTTACTCCTTGTACATTAGGCAGCATTCAAAAACAAGCCGTAGATTTTTAGGCAGTTGCACAAAGTTTTGTCCTCTGTATGTTTTTTGCAGTATTTCTGAATAACCTGGTGCTCATCCTGCATATTTGTATAATTTACCCTGGATTTCTATGGATTTTCTTCTTTCCATTTTATATAATACTTTTATAGGTTTCCTTATGTTGTGATATCTTACAATGGATTTTCTTATGAAACAGGAGGTGACAGATGGAAGACAGAATCGATTTTCTAGAACTTTATGAACGAATGTTTCAGCTGCTGCCCAGCGGCAATATCCAGAAACTGATGGAACTTGCCAATGACATCACAGGCGTTCCCGTACTTGCTGTTGATATCATGTACAACCTGCTTGGCATCGCTCCTCAGGTAAAGACCGGGGACTACTATTGGGACTATCTTCTGGAACATAAGGGGTATGAGACGGATATGGTTGTCGGACTTTATAACGAAGGGATCATGCAGTCCGTAAATGAAATGGAGGCCCCTTATGTGATCGACTGGGGAGAGGTGAACAGGCTGTACCCTAAGATCCAGGGCATTATCAAGGTAAATGGAATCGTGGAAGGCTACGTGACAATGCAGTGCACCAGGGAGCAGATCACGCCGGACCGAATGAAGGCCATGGAACTTATCATGCACACCTGCAGCCTGTTTTTTAAAAGCGACTCTGAAAGCAGCATGGATTATACTTATCAGAAACTGTTTATCGGAGAGTTGATGAACAACCGGATCAAGACCTCCAGGCAGTTGAAACTGTGGTCCAATGACATGGGATATCTGCCCACTCCACCCTACCGGATTGCCGCCATCAGTACAGAGTCCACCCAGGAGAAGAACGTGCTTTCCTACATACGCAAATCCATCCTCCAGTTCTTCCCCTACCAGCTGGCGATGATCCAGCACAACATCCTCTACATCCTGCAATATGAACTAAGTCTTAAGCAGGACGCAGAAGCCTCGGAGCGTCAGTTCAACCATATCCTGAGCAAGTTCAACGCCCACTGCGGCTTAAGCAACCTGTTCTATGACCTGCTGGATACATCAAACTTCCAGATTCAGGCCGAGGATGCGCTAAAACTGGGCCGCAGGCCCGGTCAGAAATACCGGATCTATTACTATCAGGATTATTATCTGCCCGCCATCCTGACGCCGCGCATCGATCAGATGCCAAAGAGCAACTACCTCTCTCCGGTCATTACGGCCATCATGGATTATGATGCCCGGCATTCCACGGATTTCCTGGATACGCTCAAGGCTTATATTCTTCATTTGGGAAACACAAAGAAAACGGCAGAACTGCTGCACATCCACAGGAATACTCTCCTGTACCGAATTAACAAGATCGAGGAATTGACTAATTCCTCACTGGAAGACTATGAGACCATGATGCACCTGATGATCAGCTTCTACATGATGGATAAAAATAATTCCCCTCAAGATTGAGGGGAATCATCGCTTAGTGTTACGGTTATATAGTCATGATGCACTGCATCCAGAAACTTCCCAAACACATCCTCCGTACGGATCTTCAGGCTGGATGTGTTCACGCATGGATGGCAGCCTACATATTCATCTTTGAATATCTCTTCATCCACCAGCAGCTGCACATGGTTCTCCGTGTCATTCATCAGTCCCATGACCGTCGCGGAGCCAGGCAGCACGTTCAGGTACTTGGCCATATCCTCTCCGGACGCAAAGGACAGTCTGGATGTTGGGATCTGGGCGGACAGTTCTTTGGTGCGCAAGTTTTTATGTCCTGGCATCATCAGCAGATAGAACGCTGTCTTCTGCCGATTGCACAGGAACAGATTCTTGCAGATCGTGATTCCAAGCACTCGGTCTACTTCCAGACAGTCCGCGATCGTGCCTGCTGCCTTATGATCCGTCCTAAAATATTCTATGCCAAGACGATCCAGCAGATCATATACTTTAATTTCTTTTTCTTCCCGCCCCTCCCAAGATGCCGGGCGGCCTTTCTGTAATTCCATAGCGATATCTCCCGTTCTGATTCAGTCCTGTCCATATTACTCCAAATATGCAGGCCCGTCAAGATAACGTCAAGATACCGCCATATCTAGCAATACCGGTCCCTTTTCGGATTCAAGTCGCGCTCCACTGCCGCGATCTTCAGAATCTCGATGCCGCGCTCTTTGGCGCAGGACTGGATGGTATCCAGATCTTCTTCCTCCACCATCAGCGAGATTCCGCAGCATTTGCTGGCAGTTCTGGGAGTGGGGGATATGACCGCCCGCACTCCCAGCGCTTTTAATTCCTTATAGAGACGCATGCCATTGTCGTGGTTTGGAAACAGCACATAATGCTGTAGTTGCTGCATCTGGCAATCCCCTCTTTTTTGTTTACTTATTATCTGTTGTTGAGCATCTCGATAAATGCTCCTACTCTTGTACGAAGCTGTGACGCATCGCTGTCTGTATAGTCTGTCTCGATTCCAAGTACCGGAATGCCTGCCTCTTTCATCGCCCTTTCTACCAGATAGCCTTCCGTATCATAGAGGTTGCAGAACTTCAGATTCACGTCAATGATGCCGTCCACCTTATATTCCTTCGCAAGGCGCAGGATATCATCGATTCTTCCGCTGTTCGGGGTGAAGCATGCGCAGTTGATCTTCATATAGCGCTCTGCGATTGCCTCGATCTGCTCTTCCACCGTCTCCTTGGTCTCATCTACCTGGTTCTCAAAATAGCGCGTGCCTGTGCACATCTCTTCACAGACGATCACGCCGCCGCTGGTCTCGACGATATTATGTAATTTCCAGTTCGGGATGGCAAGCGGCGTACCCGTAAGCATGATTCGCTTCGTACCTGCCGGAACGACGCTTATCCCGTCCTGAATCCTCTGTTCCAGCTCATCGCAGAGCTTATTGGTCATCTGCGTGAATCTGGCCGGATCATCGTAGAACGCGATCTGGGAAATTACCAGGGCATCCGTCCCGCTGATCGGAAGGTTATCGCTCTTGCGGCAGTTATAGAGTCTCTCCAGAGCCTTTCTCTTATTATTGATCAGTTTGATGCTCTCAGCAAGTTTCTCAGCAGTCACCTTATTTCCGGTAAACTCTTCTACCTTTTCCTTTAAAGCCTCAATCTCCTCAGCCCATGCCTTGATGTCCTTCGCACGCTTCATCTGCGGCAGATCCATCACATAGACTGGCACATCCTCGCTTAAGATCTCCCACGCCTTCTTCTTTCCATCGCAGGTCGTCTCTCCGATGTACATATCTGCGATCCTAAAGAATGGGCAGGTTCTGTCAAGTCTTGCGCCGACGGATGCCTTGATCAGCGGACAGGTATTCGTCGGTAGCACTTTCTCTCCTCCCGGAACCCAGAACTGAGAGCCTCCGCACAGGCCTGTCGCGATCGCGTCCGCCGCAAATATAACCTCATCCGGCACATAGACGCAGAATGTTCCGAAGACCTTTCCGCCCTTGTTCTGATGCTCGATCAGTTCCGATGGCCGAATTCCGTGGATATCCGCCACAACCATGTTATAGTAATCCATGCCTTCCGGCCTGTTCTCCTGTGATAAGAAAACATCCCCAAATGCCTGCGGCAGTACTTCGCATAACTGGTCATGCAGTTCCAGATTCATGCCCAGGTCGCTCCACATCTTGTGATTATTGTCCATATTATCGTCCTCCTTGATTTTTACAATGTTCGACTGTATTTACCGTACCATTTTTTCCTATCAAGGACAACGAAACCTGCCGGATTGGGCTATTGTTAATTTCCAACATTATCCATACTTATTTAAATTATCTATATCTTATCTATATCTTCATCAGACAAGTTCACGCAGCGTCTGAATGCAAATATCAATCTCCTCTTTGGTGTTGCTCGCGCTGAATGCGAATCGCACCGTACCCTGTGGAAATGTACGCAGCGTCTGATGGGCCAAAGGCGCGCAGTGAAGGCCGACTCTCGTCATAATTCCTGCCCGCTGCTCCAGTTCAAATGCCACGACTGCGTTATCGCCAGCCTGAAAGTCAAGAGACACCACGGCTACGCGCTGCCTTACATCTGGCCTGCCGGCAATCCGGATTCCCGGCAGTTCCTTTATATTCTCCAGAAAATACTCTGTCAATTCCATCTTCCTGGCGTGAATCTTCTCTATCCCCGTCTCTTCAAGATAAGACAGCGCAGCATGCAGTCCAATTATTCCCGGCAGATTCATCGTCCCGCTCTCATACTTGTCCGGCAGATTATCCGGCATCTCGAAGGAATCCGACTGGCTCCCTGTTCCGCCTGCAATATAGGGCTGCATCTGGCGGTCCAGTTCCTCGGATATCAGAAACCCGCCGATCCCCTGGGGCCCCAGAAGTCCTTTATGCCCGGTAAATGCCAGGAAGTCAATGCCGCATTCCTGCATGTCTATATCAAGCGTGCCGGCTGTCTGTGCCGTATCTACCGCAAATATAAGATGCCTCCGGCGGCACATATCCCCAATCTCCCGGATAGGCACGACGGTTCCGCAGACATTGGATGCATGCGAGACGATGATTGCCCTTGTCTGCGGCTTAACCAGCCTCTCCATCTCTTCTACGCTTACATTCCCCTGCTCATCCGCAGGAGCAACGTCATACGTCACGCCCCGTCTCGCCATCTGGTGAAGAGGGCGCATCACTGCATTGTGCTCGATTCCGGTCACGATTACATGATCCCCGCTCTTTAAGAATCCCTGAATAAAGTAGTTCAGGGAATAGGTAACGCCCGGGGAAAATATTACGCTTCTTGAATCTGCGGCATGAAACAGCCGCTTCAGCTGCTCTCTGGTCTCCAGTACGATTCCAGCCACTTCATATGCGCCTTCATAGTTGCCCCGGTTGATATTAAACGCGCCATTCGTCAGAAGTTCCGCCATGGACTCTGCGACTTTTGGCGCCTTTGGCCAGGATGTGCTGCCATTGTCAAAGTATATTCTTTCCATCTTCTTCCCCCTGTGTGAAGTGTTTGTCCTATGCGGGAGTCAATGGTTATTACTTGCCCGCTCTAAATTAATCTTAGCACATTTCATGCACTCCATTTATTGAAAAAGGGAATAGATGGCGCGTTATATTTTTCTCATCTATAACACGAAATCAATCATCCTTATTTTTCTATAAACGTCCCCAAATACCGTTTCATCCGTTTTGCCGAAACAGACCTTAAATCATAACTCTCCTGCCTCAGATAATAGTCGAAGACAATCCCCCTGGAAAAATCAATCAGTTCCCATGCAACCGTTCTGGTATCCTCATTGAATGAATACAATTTCTTCTCCACGCATTCGTCCAAGGCTTCTTTTACCTTCACATAGAGCGGAATGGTATCATCAAACAGATTCTCATCATAATAATGCAAGGCGCAGACGTATAACTCTCTTCCCAGTTTTGCGAACTTCAAGGAGACAATGACTTTTGCGTCAAATATTTGAAGTACCTTGTCCAGAGGATCTGCGGCCTCCTTCTGCGCTTCCAGAATCTGCTTCAGCAGTTCCTCTTCATGCGTGCTATAGCACTGCAGGATCGCATGGTCTTTATTCTTAAAATATAGGTAGAAGGTTCTGGGAGACAGTCCCAGACTGCTGCAAAGAGAGCGGATGGTAAATTTCTCAATATCCCCTTTTGCGATTATTTCCATGATTGCATCGATAAATGCCTGATATGTTTTTTCTGATTGTAGCTGATGTTTATTTTTCATGACAAAACTCCTTTATAATGTACTCATTTTAACATATTTTGTAAAAATAATATATCCTTATCCATTTAATATTGACAATTCTGCATGAATGCGATACCATGATTTTAGAATTTAGTAAACACGTATACTAAACACGTATACAATCATGAAAGGAGCCTTATTTATGAAGAAGTACAAAGTAATCGTATGGGGATTGGGAAGCGTCGGGCGTTATGCCGTGAAAATGATCCAATCCAAGAAAAGCCTGGAACTGGTAGGCGCCGTAGACGTTGATCCGAAAAAGGTCGGAAAAGACGCGGGGGAAATCTTTGGATTCGACAAGGCCAATGTTATCGTCTCCGATGATATTGACGAAGTGCTGAAGCAAGAAGCAGATGTAGTGCTAATCTATCTTCCGAACATGAGGGATGAGGGGAATCTAAGGCCCACAGGCTTCACGCCTAACGCCAGGAATATCTGCAAGGCGCTGTCCGCCAACAAGAACGTGCTGACAACCTTGCCGGTCTATAACATGAAGGAAACCGCGCCGCAATTATATGATATGGTAAATAACTGCGCGCTGGAACATGGCGTGACTTACATACAGCAAGGCATCTTCCCGGGACTGTTCAACTCCTATCTTCCTGTCGTCGTATCTTCTATGGCCGGACGCATCGACAAATTAATCGTCACAGGAGGACAGGACGACTCCTATAATACTTCGCCATGGGTGCAGGTATTTGGGTACGGGAAAGATCCGAAGGATTTTAATGGAGACGTGATCAAGGATATCATCACTTCTTACTACGGGCCGACTGTCATGGAGATTGCCAGAAGATGCGGCATTGAATACGACGATTATGTTGAAGAGCATCGGCTCTTTACCTCCAAGATGGAACTGAATCCTCCTTGCGGCAAGGTTATGCCTGGTACCATATCTGCCCATGAATTTATTATGAAATGCCTAAGAGACGGCAAAGAAGTTACCGGCTTCCATTTTATCCACAAAGTGTGCCATGACGTACAGCCAGAGCCGCCAATGGCCGACAGTTATACGATCTATGGCGAGCCGGATCTGAAAGTGACCATAGAAGGGATGATTCCAGGAGTTGAATCCTTTGCTACCAGCACTGCGCCTAGCATCAATCTTATCCCTCAGTGCGTAGAGGCCGAGGCCGGATGGAAGGATGCGCTGGATCTGCCCGCTTCCAAGCCGGTACTTTAAATGTATCTTTTATCCGAAAAGCGCCCCCTGCCATTCGGCAGGGAGCGCTCTCTATTTCATTTCTTCCAAAATACCGGCCTCATTACCATCGGTCAAAATGGATTTTTCCAGCATCCCATCTGTCCTCTTCCTCTTTACTCTCATTTGGATACCCCAGCGCAATAACGGATATAGGTTCTACTTTTACAGGAAATTTCAGTTCCTTTGCAATGCGTTTCTTCCAATCAGAATTCATCACAACGCCGCACCATACGGCTCCCAAGCCCAAACCATGGGCGCACAGCAGAATGTTCTGCGATACCGCCGCACAATCCGCATATAGGAATTCTTTCATCCCTTCTGCATTTCTATCCCCGCAGACAATCATCGCACAGGCAGCATCTGCCAGCATTCTGGCATTTGGGTTGTAACTGGCAAGCGCTGCAAGCATTGTCTTATCTTTCACTACGACAATATGGCAGGGTCTTTTATTCTTCGCCGAAGGCGCCTGCAGGCCTGCGGTTAATAGAGTATTTAGCATCTTATCATCAATGGCTTTTGCCGTGAACTTACGAATACTTTTCCGGCTCTTAATCGCTGTTATGACATCCATGCTGCTCCCCAGAGTTTCGATCTTATCTCCACTCTTCTTTTCGCCTTCCCGCTCTAAATCCATGGTGATTTCTACCTGCATCTGCTCTCCATTAAAGCCTACCGCCTTCTGCAATGCCTTGTTCAAAACAAGAATGTACTCACCCTTGCCGCGCGACAGCAGTTTCCCCCGATATTCAACTTCATTAATCCTTCCAGCGACATAGATGGTTCCTTTTGGTATAGAAAAACACGCTCTTGCGTCAAAAGGCACTTTTACATAAGTAAGCCTGCCTGTCTCCTCCTTTTTGATCTCTGCTTCAAAAGCCTCCATAACACCCTCCATTTTTACACTTATATTTTTGATACCCAGGGACATGCTTGATATTAAGCATAAGCCAAATACTAAGCATATTGCAAATACTTTTCGAGAAAATCCCTGATTATGAAAAAACTATTGACTCCAACGTAACGTGATACTGTATGCTATATTCAAAGGAGTTGATAGAAATGAAAACCATAAGCCAAGTTGCGGAATTAACAGGTATCAGCATACGTGCTTTACAATATTATGATGAAATCGGGCTGCTAAAGCCAAGTGAATTAACCCCTTCGGGCTATCGCTTATACGATGATGACGCTTTACAGAAACTCCAGCAGATTCTATTTTTCAAAGAATTAGGCTTTCGCTTAAAGGAGATTCGCGAAATATTGCAAAAACCGGATTTTGACAGAATTGCCGCGTTCAAGAAGCAAAAGGAACTGCTACTTCTAAAACGCAATCGCACGGACCGGCTGATCCAGCTTCTTAGCCACTTAGAGAAAGGGGAACAATGCATGAGTTTTAAAGAATTTGATTTGTCTGATTACATCGACGCATTGGAGGATTTTAAAAGCCGTAATACAGATGATATTATCAAACACTGGGGAAGCATTGAAAACTTTGATCTGTTTATCCAGAAAGTCAAAGAGGATGAGTCCGAGGTTGCTAAGCTTGCCATCAAGCACTTTGGAAGTATAGAGAACTATACCGAAGCCATGAGATATAATCTGGAACACTTCTCTGAAATCACGGAAACCCAATTAACAGAGGATGTTAAAGAAATCGGCCAACAATCTGATAGACTGTATGCGAAGCTCACTGCTGATTTGACGGCAGATGTTTCTTCCCCGGAAATACAGTCTATTGTTCAGGAGATATTCCAGTTTATTCAGAAGAATAGTAGCGGCGTCTCTCTTAGCAAGCCCTATTTGAATGTACTTATCAACGCCTATTCCAGCGAATATGTAAGAAACATAGCAGATGCTAAATATGGGGAAGGAGCCTCTGATTATATTGTGAAGGCGTTCCGCTATTACGAGGAGTTTTCTTAATCCCATGCAATACTCTGGTTTAGAGCCATTTTATTCTCTGCCGTGCATAATAGCGTAGACATTCGGAGATGTGTGGCTCAATTACGTTTTTTATTGTTTCTATTTCAGGTAATTCAGGCATTGTTCGCACCTCTACTCTTCGCTCTGGCCGGCGCAGAACATGCGTCCGACGGATGTATTGCGCCTTTTCTTGCTGATTTTTTGATTTCACTGTGATAGAAATAATTGACAATCACGGGTGGATCGCCGAAAGGACGACTCACGCTAGTGGAATGGCAACGGTCCTGATTCGAAATGAACATCTGAAGACCTGGGGAAAAGATCTAAATACCATCTTCTCAAATGCAAGGGAAAACACTCCTCGTGTCTTTCCGGCTGAACTCACACCAATGTCTGATTTTCTGAAAAATGCTCTTCCTGATTCAAATGAGTTTATAGATTCAAACATAGATTATGACATGAAACCAGAATTGTTCATACTCTCTAATACTATAAAACAACAAGGTGCTATCTGTACATTGTATGATGATATCATGAATCAAATCGGGAAAACATTACAGGATGATTTTTTTGTTATTCCCAGCAGCGTACATGAAGTTCTGTTATTAAAAGCTTCTAATACTGACTGCATGGATTTAAATGAAATCATCCGGGAAGTCAATGAGACAACGGTCATCCCAGAAGAAATTCTTTCAGACCATGCTTACTTTTATTCTCGGGATCGTAAGGAACTTCTGTGTGCTTAACCAAAAATGCCATAAAATAACACCGAGCCGCCTGATTAAATTCAGACGGCTCCTTTTACGTTAAAAATAAACTCTGTTGTTCATAGTCCTGCCTTCGTACCAACTGTGGCGGCTTTTTATGCAGTGCAAATTCAAAAAACGTATCTTCATATACCCAATCTTCCAATTCGGATCTTTCCAGAATCAACGGCATCCGATGATGTACAGGACTGACCGATTCATTTGCCTGGGTAGTTAAGATAATGAAATGATCTTCATCTTGAAAGCGATTGTAAAATCCTGCCATGAATAAGGCCGGCTGATCTTCTCTCAGGAAAGTAACTTTATTCTTACCCGGATCCCATTCATAAAACTGCTTTGCTGGAATGATACAGCGTCTGTGCATCACACTATCCCGGAACGACTTTCTTTCCAGAGCAGTTTCTGCTCTTGCATTGATCAACAGCCCTTTTTTCTGATATTGCGGAAAGCCCCATGACATTTCTTCTGCCAGAAGATGTGGTTTCCTTCCGGTGATCACAGTTGCAGACTGAGAGGGATAAATATCACCCCTGCGCTCTCTTCTCATTTTCTCATCCACCTCTCGGACCACTTTTTCTATTTCTCTGGCTGTATCATCATCCACATAATATCGTCCACACATTATTTTTCTTCCTTTTTTTCAACTGTTACATATTTTTGATTTCTACTTGATGGACGATTCGGAATTGTCATTTGAAGCTCTCCTGCTTCACACAACGGCTTCAAGTATCTTTTTGCAAAGCTTTTGACATCCTTATATCCCATGTATACTGTGATTTCTTTTTTGCTTCTCGGTACTTTACAATATTCTAAAATCCTGTTCTGCAGACTATCCTGGTGCTTATCTTGGGTGTTATCCTGGTGCTTATCTTGGGTGCTTGTATTTCTTCTATAGAAAATCACCGCAAAACCATATGCCTGCTGTTCAAATTCCACTCTACATCCTGCCGCTTTACAAGCAGTATAAATACGCTTCAATCCTGTTGCAAAACTTTCCATATCTTTTGAGTAATATAACGTTCTTGTAATCAGTGGATTTCTTCTGACTGGTCTTTCATTTCCTTCAATAAATTTCTCTGGTGAAACTCCAGTCGGAAATGCACCTGGATTATAAATCTCAATTCGATCTTTAAATATTGCCACCTCATTACTCTGCCCAGAATCAAATAATTTATGTCCAAAAGAATTAATAATTGCCTCACGAATCGCATCCAATGGTATTTCAGGAATTTCCTTTCTTGACAATCCACTTCCGATTTCAACACGCCAATCCATTGCATCAATGATATACTGCTCTGCCTTTTTTGAAAGTTCCATAATGGAACCTGTAAACCTGCGGATATCCGTAAATGTCAACCTCTCATTTGTTGCAAATTTTGCCATCTGAAGTTCATTAATACCACAATTACAAAATAATGCTGCTCCTGCATTTAATAAGTGATCACCCTGTATCAGTTCTAACTTATTCAATACTGTTTTTACATCTGTCTCCTCAAAACTGATTCTTCCTGCATCTTTTGCTTTTTGCAGATAAGAATCAAAAGCATTTTTATCTATATCCTGAAGAGTATATTCAGAAACCTGTCTTTCCCACGAATATTTTACATTATCCCGTTTGCGTATCATTTCATCATAAATATCCTGTTCCATAATCAGATCTTCATCTGCAACTCGGATACGTGGAATACTATACGCAAGATATGGCTGACGATTTCCCTCAAAATCAACTTGAATACATTCCCTTTCTCCGATGCGAACAGCCTTAATCTCCGGATAAATAGCAGGCGTAATGTGATTTCCAATTGCCTGGCTTACCTTTCTCAACGACTCATCCGTTATTACCTGTCCAATTACAGTACCATCATTTTTCACACCAAAGTACAGAACACCTTTTTTATGCTTGTTGAGAATTGCAGCTATAGATATCATTGCTTCTTTCATCTCGCCAGTACTTTTCTTGTATTCTATTGTCTCAGTTTCCGGACCGATATTTACCAGACTCATTTTTCTTATCACCTTCATATTATTATATCCTCTATTTTATCCGATTTATATTTCATTATCAATCTTATTTTAACGCCATAAACCATCACAATAAATCGTCTGCTCTCATTCCACACATTCAAAAAGGCCACCCATGACAGGGCAGCCAGTTCCTGGACCTCTTGATCCGATAGCGGTATTCTCTTATTCAGTAGCTTGTTTCCACATGATTTTCTGTAATTATTGTAGTACATTCACATTTTCCTCCGCTCGTTTCAACGGTTTCAAAAGAGACTCTGCATTACTGATAAACGGTTCCTTTGTTCGTTCCGCTATATAGATTTCCCATAATTTTTTATGTATCTCCCTTACAGTAATTCCATTGCACTGATTCTCTAACATCTTCAGGAATGGAAAAATCATTGTTTTTTGAATATCCTTTCCTTCAAGTACATGTTGTTCTTCCTGTCCGTACACCTCATATAGACATTCCAATATAATATTCATATCTGTCACAAACTTTATCATTGGTTTTTCATACTTCCTTTTCTGCACGGCTGCCATCTGAAACTCCTTTCACATCCGGACGGTTAATCCATCAAGCCTTTTCAGCGGCAGTCCCACCAGATACCAGTCTTCATCCATTTCAATCCGGACCGGCACCCAGACATCATTAATTTTCACTTCAAAACATTCTCCACAATGCAAACCGCCATAATAGGATTCCATTCCAAATCGGATATCATAACGTCCACTTTCCTTGTCATAAAAAAGATTACCTTCTCGTTTCTCGCTCATTCTATTATTCCTCCTGAAAAATTATCTTTTATACTTAGTAATAGTGACGTTAATCTGGTGATTGCAAAATCTCAGGATGTTTTTCTAAATATTTTTTTCGATAGCGATAAAACGTCGTGTGGGATAATCCCAATTCTTTGCGAAGCTCTGTTGGTGTGATCTCTCCGGCAATTACTTTTGAAAATGCTGCATCAAATTCATCTTCCTCGATTGCTGCAGGTCTTCCATAATCATCCCATTCCCCACGGAGCTTCTTCATTTCAATGCCTTCTCTCTGACGCTTTTCTTTTTTCTCAATTTCTGCCTGTGCCATAGAAGCATAAAGTTCCAGCATCATATTATTGATGGTTTCCATCATAAGACACAGGTTCGTTCAATAGATATTGCAAATGAAATGAATTTCACAAAACCAAGTGTCAGTGTTGCCATGAAGAACCTTCGAGAAAAAGGATACATAACGATGGACAGCACCGGATACATCACGCTGACCGAAGCAGGCAGACAACGTGCCGAAGATGTATTAGAACGGCATACTATACTTGCTGATTTACTAATGCATATCGGCGTAAGTAAAGAAACCGCTTTGGCTGATGCCTGTAAAGTCGAACATGATTTGAGCGAGGAAAGCTTTGAAGCAATTAAACAAGTGCTCCGTTCCTTATAATTTTCATCCGACAACAGTTAACCTCAAGCAAAAAGGAACCCAAATTGGATTCCTCTCCGCTTGTATGTTTTGTATGTGGTATATCAAAAATAGGTTATTGTCTTATTTCACATTGAATGCACTATCACCAGGATAAACAGCATTTTCGCCAAGTTCTTCCTCAATACGAAGCAATTGATTATATTTTGCCACTCTCTCACTTCGACTGGGCGCGCCTGTTTTTATCTGGCAGGTGTTGAGTGCCACCGCTAAATCTGCAATAGTAGTGTCTTCTGTCTCTCCAGATCTGTGGGACGCAATTGCAGTATAACCGGCTTTATGTGCCATCTTAATCGCTTCCAGTGTTTCCGATACAGAACCGATTTGGTTTAATTTTATCAAAATAGAATTACCGCAACCAAGTTTTATTCCTTTTGCAAGTCGTTCCGTATTTGTAACGAATAAATCATCTCCTACAAGCTGGATTTTATCTCCCAGTTCTTTAGTTAGTAACTGCCAGCCTTCCCAATCTTCCTCATCCAGTGCGTCTTCAATGGATATAATCGGATATTTCTCCACCAATGCCTTCCAATGCGCAATCAGAGATTCCGAAGTAAACTGTGTTCCCGCTTTCGGAAGTATGTACTCTCCCTTTTTCTCTCCCTTCCACTCACTGGAAGCTGCGTCCATGGCCAATTTAAAATCTTTTCCCGGCGTATATCCCGCTCTTTCAATTGCCTTTAAAATATATTCTATTGCTTCCTCATCGCTTGAAAGATTTGGTGCAAAACCGCCTTCATCACCAACAGATGTGGCAAGCCCCTGTTCTTTTAAAAGTCCAGCCAGTGAATGGAATACCTCTGCACACCATCTTAGTGCCTCTTTGAAACTAGATGCTCCTACCGGCATGATCATAAACTCTTGTACATCTACGGTGTTCGCTGCATGGGCACCTCCATTTAAAATATTCATCATAGGAACCGGCAGTCGATTTCCTGAAACACCTCCCAAAAAGCGATATAATGGAACTCCCAGAGAAAGCGCTGCCGCTTTGGAAGTGGCAATTGACACTGCCAAAATAGCATTTGCTCCCAAGTTCGATTTGTCTTTTGTACCGTCAGCCTTTATCATAGCTTGATCAACCGAATAAATATCAGACGCATCCATTCCGATAAGTGTATTGCAGATGACTGTATTTATATTTTCTACTGCTCTTGTTACACCTTTTCCCAAATATCTCGTTTTATCTTGATCTCGAAGTTCCAACGCTTCAAATTCTCCCGTAGATGCTCCGCTAGGCGCCGTTCCCCTTCCTACGCTACCATCCTCAAGCGTTACCTCTGCTTCTACTGTAGGATTCCCTCTGGAGTCAAGTATCTCTCTTCCAATTACTTTTTTAATCTTCAAATCGCTCACGTCGATTGCTCCTTTCTTTTTCCACAGAATTCTTTGTTCGGGATATTCCTCCCGGAAGGGGAGTTAATCCTTCCGGTTAGAGCAGTCTCAGCAGCACCGCTCAATGAGGAGTCCACATGATTTACACATAGAAGTTAGTTATTTCTAACTACAAATATAATAACAATTCTATTATTTTTCGTCAACCAAAAAACAGCGTGTAAATTGAGAGTATTTCTCACTATGTCAAAAATCCTTGTATTATCAAACACATAGGACACATAAGCCATGTAACCAACTTGATAAATTGAAATTATACATTTAACTTTTGGTTAAATATCTCAGAAAAACGTACATATCCACGCACTTACAGCACAAATAAGAATATAAATAACAAAATGTATCATATGTTCCTTCTTGTTATACCCAAACATATGTGGTCCCACTATGCCTTTAACCTCTGGATAAAACACAGAGAACTGCATAAAGCAGATCACTGACAAGCTTCTCTCACCAGATCATACATAAAGCTCTTCTCTCCTAAAGTTCTTGTATTCACATGCTGCATTCCGATATATTCATACTAATCTTTTTTTAACTTTGCATCTGTTGAAACAATGACCGGAAGATTGCCCTGCCTTGCCACTTCAAAAGCTGTTTCAACCAAGGGCCGCATAAAGCCTTTACCCTGATACTCCTTCTTAACCGCAAGAAGTTCTATCTGAACGAACTGTTTTTTGTTGTCACGATAGCTCTTTTCCAGGCTTGCTCCGCCTGCCTGGAACTTCTTAATGATGTCACTAAAGTTCTTGAATCCTAAAGCACGCATCATCCTCCACATCATTTTTAGCAATGCAATGCCAGGATATGGATGCGTAGTATCTGTAAGAATAACGATTCCTTCCTTTTTATCAGATGTTGCATATATGCCACCATATTCATCTGCAGTTTTTATCATAGCGACCAGATAGTTTATAAGACTGGTTCTGTCAGGATATCCCGGGTAATATGGAACCATGCCGCTTTCCTCATCACCATAGTCGTAATATGCAAACACCTCTGCAAACTCTCTCATTTCTGCTTCTGTCAGTTTCACCTTATTAAGCATAATAACCTCCTTGAAATACTTGATACTTCCTAGTATAATCGCAAGTAAATGACTTTCAATAATTTGAAAGTCATTTAAAATCTTTTTATGCGGAGATACTGATATGCCCAAAATCTTTACTGACGAAAACCGAGATGAAATACGGGTAAAACTGCTCGACAAAGGCTTTAAAATGTTGAAGAAGGGTGGCCTTGGTGCTGTAAACATAGATAAGCTGACTGAGAGTACCTATATCGCCAAGGGCACCTTTTACAACTTGTTTGAGAATAAGTCCGAATTCATGTACCACATGATGATTCACGAAAGAACCAGTGCCAAAGAAAAGCTTGTTTCTTACTTAAATGATTCCGGTAAACTAACAAGGGATTCCCTGCGTGACTACTTAAAATGGCTGTCCGCAGAAAACCCCAATGTGTTTGCATTTCTCACCGATGCAGAGAAAAAACGTCTGGTTGCTGCATGGTCAGATAAATATATCGAAGATGAAGATAACGACAGTAATACCATGCATATGCTTATATCATTACTTGAATCTCCGGCTGATGATGCCGATTGGATGCTTGCCTGCAACTACATGAAGCTCATTGCAGTTAGTCTTGCCACTAAAAAGGTCTTCATCAAAGAAAACTTTCAAGACATGATTGACTCTCTAATCACACATATCACAGAAATACTGTGTGATTAGCTTGCCTGAGTTTGTTATTCTCAATGTGATTATCCATATCGGAACGGACCGCACCGATAAACCATATGAAAATCCCGGATATTATTAACAAAGCTCCACAGATTTTAAATAATGCTTGCTTAACAACACACTAAATGTTCCAAGTACCACATCAACATAACGCCGGAATAACAGGGATTACGACTATCATCAAAGCAATGATTGCCGCTCCTACAACCCAAATCAGAGAAAGAATCATCCTCTTTTTCCAGTTCCGCAAGTATGTCCGGGTAATCCTTGCGGCATAGATTATATATACTGGGATCATCATTATCAAATTGTTCTGCCGCCTTTTCAAACTCCTTCAATGTCATCGATTTTAATTTTTTTGCCGATTTCGCCATAATTATTCTATCTCCTTTTTGTTGTCCGTCATCATGCGCCACGCTTCCGTTAGTTTATCCTAACTCATTATATCACCTTACCATACGAAATCCCCAAATTGATTTGATAATATTTTTCATTAAAATAAGCCGGGATTGTGATTTCCCGGCTTATTTTATGTGAATTATGTTTTTAATTCTTCCAAACCTCTTCGGCAATTTCCTTTACCAATCTAAGCTTAGCCCACTGCTCTTCCTCAGTAAGCTTGTTACCAATCTCACATGAAGCAAATCCACACTGCGGACTTAAGTACAATCTGTCAAGTGGAACATACTTTTCTGCCTCATGTATTCTTGCAATCACCTTTTCCTTATCCTCTAAAACAGGGGATTTTGTAGTGATAAGTCCAAGTACGACTTTCTTATCCTTTGAAACTTTTTCAAGAGGAGCAAAGCCACCGGATCTTTCATCATCATATTCAAGGAAGAGTGCATCCACATTTTCCTTGGCAAATACATAATCGGCAACAGTATCGTAAGGACCACTTGCGAAATAGGTTGAATGATAATTACCTCGGCAGATATGTGAAGTAATCACCATATCATCCGGTCTGCCTTCCAGAGCAAGATTGTTAACTGCAAGAAGCTGCGCTTTTACGTCCTCTAAATCAATACCAAGAGATTGATACCTCTGCTTTGCAGCATTTCCCACGATTGCGCCCCATGTGCAATCATCAAACTGGAGATTACGGCATCCTGCATCATAAAACTGCTTAATCACATCCTGATATGCCACACCAATATCCTGAATCAACTCCTCATTTGTAGCATAAAACTTTCTTGTGGTTTCATAATTTGCAGGTACGATCATCTGCTGGAAAAACTGTGCCGGAGCAGGAATGGTATATTTGGCAACTGTATTCTCATCTTCAAACTGCTTCAAAAATTTGAAATACTCAACAAAGGGATGTGCTTTTGCCTTAATCTTTCCTACAAGATAAGTGTCATCAAGTACTGCCAGTTCCGCATTGAATTTCACGCCGTTTCCGGTATTCTCATGAGCTACGCCTTCAAACCCCCACATAAAATCAAGGTGCCAGAATGTTCTTCTAAACTCTCCATCAGTTATTACATGAAACCCCAGTTCCTTCTGCTTAGCTACCACTTTCGTAATTTCTTCATTTACAACCTTATCAAGTTCATCCTTGCTGATTTTTCCATCCTGATATGCTGCCTTTGCATCCTTAAGTGCCTGTGGTCTTAAAAAGCTTCCTACAAAGTCATATCTAAAAGGTGTCGTTACTTTACTCATTATCTGTCTCCTTTTCATTATTGATTTTCTCTTTGCATTATAACCGAAGCCCTTTCGTCTGCATAATACTAAAAAAAGCATGATGTTCATAGTTTCAAACTATGGACATCATGCTTTCACATATTTATTCTATTGTTCGCATATGTTTTCTTGCCTTTTCCTCTATCCCGTATATATCCTTTCCGTCCTTACCACATTCATTATACCTTCCTCTTGGCTCTAATGTTCTTTTTGGAAATCGCATTTTCTCTTTTCCCTGTAAATCCTTCCATACGAATCTGCCGTTTTCATATATCATGTATCCATGCCAGCTTTCTTCTTTTGGAATGGATACTGAACCGGGATTCATATAAATATAATCCGGATGCTCTGTACATTTCGGCACATGGGTATGACCACAAAGCAAGATATCCCCCTTATGAAGCAGTGGCAGATTCTTCTCATGGAAATGGTGTCCATGGGTTGCGTAAATCAACCTTTCACCATCCGCTATGACACAGTAATCTGCCATGATGGGAAATTCCAGAACCATCTGATCCACTTCCGTATCACAGTTTCCTCTCACACAGATGATATCCTGTTTATACGCATTTAACTGTTCAATCACCTTTTTAGGTTGATACTCTTTGGGCAGATCATTTCTCGGACCATGGTATAAAATGTCTCCAAGCAGTAATAACCGGTCTGCCTTCTCCCTCTTGTATGCTTCCAACAATTCATTACAATAGTATTCCGAGCCGTGAATATCAGACGCTATCATCCATTTCATAAATTCTGTCCCCCTGTTGTGTATTTCATTAGTGCCTCCAGATAGGAATTGCCCAGTCTGCTGATGATTCCTTTTCTGTGGATAATATACCCAATCCGCATGTCACTTTCATCAGCTAAGGAAACCGCAATAATTTCACTTCCATTCAGCTTCTTGTCAATTACACCACTGCATACAGTATATCCGTTTAATCCAATTAAAAGATTGAACAAGGTTGCCCTGTCTCTTACACGGATATTTTTCTTTCTCTCGGATTCGGAAAATATCTCTTCCGAAAAATAGAACGAATTATGTTCTCCCTGTTCAAAGGACAAGTATGGATATATTTCCAGTTCCTGATTCGTAATTACCTTTTTTTCTGCAAGAGGATGACTTCTGCTGATAAAAACATGAGGTTTGGCAATAAACAACAAATGAAATTCCAAATCATATGATTTCAATATCTTATTAATAACCGCCTGGTTAAAATCATTTAGAAACAGAATCCCGATTTCACTTCTCAGCCTTGCCACATCCTCTATAATTTCATAGGTCTGCGTTTCCCGAAGACTGAAATCATATTCCTCCTGTCCGTATTCCTTAATCAAATCCACAAAGGCATTAACCGCGAAAGAATAATGCTGTGTTGATACACAGAACTGTTTTTTTCCACCACCATTTCTTTTATATTTGTCTTCAAGAATTGCCGCCTGTTCCAATACCTGTCTTGCATATCCCAAAAAGCCTTCCCCTTCTTTGGAAAGGCTGATTCCCTTATTGGTTCTGTTAAAAATAACTATATTCATCTCTTTTTCTAATTCATGAATAGCATTGGTCAGACTTGGCTGAGAGATAAATAATTGGTTTGCGGCTTCTGTAATGGTTCCTGTTTCTGCCACTGTTATCACATATTTTAACTGTTGAAGTGTCATATTATCACCTGCTTTCTAATGATTAATCCAATATGTGCTATTCCTCTTTCTTCTTATCCTTTATCCGGTTCTCTAATTCAGAAGCTGCAATACTCAACGAAATACCTCTCCGTTTCAGAAGACAAATATTTCTGGCAGGGATGTCTGGTGCCATGTTGAGGATAACCAGATTCTCCCTGTTTTCCTTTTCCAGAAAATCCATTGGTACAAAGCCAATACCCAGATCGGATTTAATCATCGGTAAAATCTGGTCTGCTGTAGCAGCCTCCACATCTGGCGTAAAGGACATTCCCATTCTGCCGAAAACATCTGAATAAAAGCGAAAAGAAGCTGTTTGCTCCCCAAGTCCAATCAATGGATAATTATTTATCTGTTCTTCAGTAAGAGTAGTACCTGTAGAAAGAGAAAATGCTGTGCTGCAAACCGGCACTTCACGAATGCTTCTAAGCACCTGTGAACCAAGCCCAATGGGAAGGTCAAAAGGTTCTGTTACAATTGCAAAATCTGCCAGTCCTTTTTTCAACATATCAATCGCCTGTGGTGTAGATTGGTTTAGTATCCTGATACGGATGCCTGGATAATTCTTTCGGAAAGTTTTCAAAACAGAAAGCAATACACAATGGAGTGCAATTTCGCTGGCTGCTACCGTAACCATCCCTGACTGCAGGCTTTTATCCCTAGCTATTTCTTCCTCTCCACACAGGATATGTTCAAAAGCAACGGAGATATGGGCATACAGTTTTTCTCCTTCCGGAGTCAGTATAATACCATGCCGCTGCCTTACAAACAATGTACACCCCAATTCCTCTTCCAGTTTTTTCATCATCCTGGTAATGTTAGGCTGGTTATTAAGAAGTGCTTTGGCAGCTCCGGTAAAACTCTTGTATTTTGCAACATAATAAAAGACTCTGTAATAGTCATAGCTGATGTTCATTGCAGTTCCTCGCATATCAATTTCATATATCTCAATATTATAATTAATATTTTACACATATCTTATAAGGAATTATAATACTGCCGATAAGAAAAAACAATCTAATTTATACAGAAAGAGGTGGCATATATGCAGAATATCATTTGCATTGGCAGACAGTATGGGAGCGGTGGACGAGAGATTGGGGAAAAGCTATCAAGAGTGCTTGGCATTCCTTGTTACGATAAGCTTCTGATCAAAAAAGCATCATTGGAGTCTGGACTAAGCGAGGAATTTATTGAAAGGACAGAAGAGACTCCCATTAGCAGTATCCAGTTTTTGAGCGGAAATCCTTATGCTGATATAGCAGGTATTGGAAATACCTTTTATTCTGAAAGTCAGCAGGCATACAATGCCGAGCAAAATGTAATCGAACAGATTGTAAATCAGGGTCCTTGTGTCATAATTGGGCGCTGTGCCTCATCTATCCTTCCAAAAGAAAAACGTCTTTCCATATTCATATATGCAGACGAAGAAGATAAAACAAAACGTGTCATGGAAAGGAACCAGATTGACGAAAAAAGAGCCCGTCACAGAATCAAGCATATTAACAGAATGCGAAAGCAATTCTTTGATTTCTATTCCAATACTGAGTGGGGACAACCGGAAAGCTATGACATGATGCTATCCAGTAGCCGTTTCGGCATAGACGGATGTGTCAGTCTGATTATCGACTGTTTAAAAGAAAAGGAGGCGTCTTTGAATGAATAAAGATCTGACCGTTGGAAAACCACAAACCGTACTGTGGAAATTCTGTATGCCTTTGTTTGGAAGTATTATTTTTCAGCAGCTCTATAATATAGCTGACAGTCTGGTAGCTGGAAAGTTTATAGGAGAAAATGCTTTAGCTGCCGTTGGAAACAGTTATGAAATCACCTTGATTTTTATTGCCTTTGCCTTTGGATGCAACATGGGCTGTTCCGTTGTCGTTTCCAAGCTGTTTGGAGCCAGAAATTATAAAGAAATGAAAACTGCCGTTTACACTGCCTGTATTTTCAGTGGTTTTGTTTGTGTACTGTTAATGCTCATCGGAATAGCAGGTTCCGGCATGCTGCTTCGGTTGATTCGAACCCCGGAAGAAGTATTTGCGGATTCAAAACTGTATCTGGATATTTACGCATGGGGATTACCATTTGTCTTTTTCTACAATATTGCTACCGGTATCTTCTCTGCACTCGGAGATTCCAAAACACCATTTTACTTTCTGGCGATATCTTCTATGTCCAATATCGCAGTAGATATCTGGTTTGTAAAGGCATTCCACATGGGGGTAGCTGGCGTAGCGTGGGCAACATTTCTCTGTCAGGGAATCAGCTGCATTCTGGCAATGATTGTAGTATTCAAGAGACTTGCCAAAATCGAAGAAAAAGAAAAAGCTCCTCTATTTGATTTACAGCTTTTAAAACAGATTGTAGTGATTGCCATTCCAAGTACTTTGCAGCAAAGCTTTATTTCCATAGGTAACATCATGATCCAGAGTATTATTAACGGTTTCGGAGCACCTGTCATGGCTGGATATTCCGCTGCCGTAAAACTAAATAATCTGGTGATTACTTCCTTTACCACACTTGGAAACGGAATATCTAACTATACGGCTCAAAATCTTGGTGCCATGAAGCTTGAACGAATAAAACAGGGCTTTGGCGTTGGTGTCAAATTAGTATGGATGCTTAGCCTCCCACTGTTCTTGCTTTACTTCTTTAGCGGGAATATCGTATTAAAACTATTTATGGACAATCCAACTGAACTTGCCATGCATACAGGCATCATCTATCTTAAAATCCTGTCGCCTTTCTATTTCGTGGTTTCTGCAAAGTTAGTAGCAGATGGAATTTTGAGGGGAGCCGGTATGATGAAAAAATTTATGATAGCCACTTTTACAGATTTGATTCTGCGTGTATTGCTTGCTTTCTGTTTTTCAAGGACAGCACTCGGTGCAACTGGAATCTGGTGTGCATGGCCGGTAGGATGGTGTATTGCAACAATACTATCAATTTCATTTTACCTAAAGGGTCCTTGGATGACTCAAAAAATCAGTCCGGATACGGTTTGATATGCATACGTAGAAGTTGTTTCTTCCAATACTAATTGATGAATAAAAACAACCGCAACGTACAAAAGAAGAAAAAATGCCACCATAATCATAATTGTTGTTTTCTTCTTCTCTCCACTGGTTCATCAATCTACTTCTTTTTGTATCCGCAGTCACAGTACGCACCGCCGGAGGCAAGTGTATACTCCCGAACAAATTCTGATGTGCCGCCTGCCTCGCTCATGGAATAATCCAGCCGACACACAGCTGGAACTAAGTCAGCCAGTCCCAGTTCTCTCATCAGCGTACAGATGCCGCAGGCAGTAAAACGCGCTTCATACCCACTACCGTCCGGATATGGGAGAAACTCCATATTCCAAGAATAGGGATTCCTGTCGGCGGCTTTCAGATGTTCCGTTGCCTTCATGGAAGCGATGTCCTTGTCGGAGAATTTCTTTTTTCCGCTTTGGCGGCAAAACCATTTCATAGCAGATGTCATCATAGCACCGGCATAATACTCCGTCAAACGCTCTACATTGGGACGCTCCGGCATGCTGAGCACAAAGGCAGCCAGAAGGGCACAACTGACAATATTCATTTTGAACCGATCGCCTCTTTCAAATTCCGGCAGCCCGGCAACGATTTGCTTATACCGCAATTTTGCTTCTACCGATATCGATTTTGCCGTGTCTGCGTCAAAACAAAGCTCCGCAATCAGATGTTTTTCAAAAGACTTTCCAAACAGCGCCCACATTCCCATGGGCATTCCCATGTATTTCATATCTATATGTTCCTTATCGCTTTTTTAAATAAAATCACAACAGCTTGCACCGGTTCCAATGAGGAAAGAAATTGAAGCTAGAAAAACTGATAATCAGCCACTCAACATAGCTCATCCAGAATAGTGTCCAATAATCGCAGACTCCGCAACTTGCGAAGCTGATAGCACCATAAATTATCAGCGGAAGCAACATCCCAAAATACATCCATAAATGATAGAGTTTTCGTTCCTGTCTAGTCTGGGGCACAGGTGAATCATTCTGTATGGATTTCGGATAACTGCACATCATGATACGCGGATTAATAATCACAATAACAGCCGCAAACAGATTAAAATATGCCGCCATGGCAATGCCATCCAATATAGTTCTACTCCAATTCACCGTTTTACTCTCCTAAACAAATGATTAATTATGCGAATGTCATTCATTTACCTTTGCAGTTAGTTTTCGCTAATCCATTATATCACTTTACTCTGAAAAAACAGTATAAAAACAGGATATCACCTATGCCGCACAAAAACATACCGGTAAAACCGAATAGCAAATATAGTTTTCTTTTACTTTCCATTACATAGCCCATGGCATAATCAAATCCTTTTTATAAGTCACCAAATCCAAATCATTATAAGAGAACTCAACACACCTATTACAGCAAATACCGGAATCATCGGAAAACATACCTTTACATGAAACCACTTCTGATGATATTCCTTATCCATATGCTCTGTCCCCGGAAGTCTGATTTTTTTCACATTCGCAAATAGTACCCAATCAATAAAAAAGGTGTCCCACGCAAAAATTGCCAAAGCATACCCATAACTTAACAATAACCCTTGTACAAAAGTTTTCGCACCTGCAATATGTATCATCCACGCAAACAGAAACATAAATACGATGAGTGCAACAACTTTTTTAATCTTCATTAGGGCAGTCAGTTTTTCCCTTGTAGCTTCTTTGTTTTGTGAACGGTAATACTCTTCCTGTATTTCCGGCGGATAATCACTGATAAATGTCAAAGGATTGATTAGCAGCAGTCCAAATGCCAGAAATCCAAATACCAAAAACATAATTAGCAATTCAATCATTATTACTGTAACGTTCATCTCGTTCTCCTCCCAGCTTCAGTTTCCAGCTCCCGCCACACGGGATAATCCGCACCGATTTCATCAAAGAACGCTTTCAGGTCGCGGTTGAGAGCACTCATCTCGTCGACGGCGTTCATCGCGTGGTCGGAGACGCAGAGCTTGCCCAACGAGGTTGCACACATGAGACTGAAAAACCGCAGACAGGTCTTGCGATACGCCTCGCTTTCAAAGTTCTGATCAGATTTCGGCAGGATTTCATGTCCTGCGTTCCGGATGGCGCGATAGCCCTCAATGTTGGCTTCAATCAGGCGGTTCAGGTACGCCGTATTACCCTTGAGCTTTTTCAGATTTCCGTCTGTCTTGTAGCAGGCAAAGGTCGCCGGTATTACGAACGCTGCGTGGCAGAGCAGGTAGTCCTCCATATTCGGTTCATAGACAACCTTGTATTTTGTATTGTCAAAAATCTTCCCTATCAGTTTCTCGTTAGAAGGGTCACTCCGCAGCTGCCCGATGGTGATTTTCCTGAGGTCAATGGAAACCACCCGCTCACTTTTCCGATGACCTGCCGAAAGTGCAAAGGCAAACAGAACATTCTTCTCCGGCAGCGAAGTAGCGAGTTCTTTTGCCCGCACATTATTACCCACAAAGACTATGTTTTTCGTATGGTTAGCCCGCAGCGCATCTAAAATCGAGTCGAGCTGGGTGTAGCGCATGATGACAAAGATTACATCGTATCGCTCATCAGGTGCGAGTGCGGTCACAACCGGAACATGGCTGACCGATGTGCGGAGCGAAAATTTGTCTTTTATCCGTAACCCGTTCTTTTTGATTTCCTCCGCCCATTTTCCCCGTGCAAGTAGAGTGACGTCCTTTCCAGTGCGGAACAAGTTCCTTGCCAAATTGCAGCCCAGTACGCCTGCGCCATATATCAGAATTTTCATTGCATTACTCCTCCTATCTTCCACAGGATATAATATCTTGGTTTCTTACAGTTCCTGCACGGTTCCCTATGTTACGCCATCCGAAACATCACTATCTTATTATTCTTATTTCTTATAAACGGCACTTTACCTGCAATCTTATACAGAAACCCTTGGTCTGTCAGTTCATCAAAAAGATTCCATTCTTTTATAAATTGGATACCTTCACACATCTTCTCCATCTGTTTTCCGGTCTCTATTCCCCATTTAAATACAGCAGATGTACTTTTGACCGTATCGTGGTACTTTGATTTGCCGGCAACAAACGGATGCATAATCTCTGCAAGGATTGTGCATTCCGGGAAATGATTTCTAAGCATGGAAAACAACTGCATAACCTCCACCTCATCAAAATACATCAGAATGCCTTCTAAGATAATAAGAGTCGGTCTATCCTTTTCCTCCACCTCATCCGTCCAGGAAATATCCAATGCGGATTTTTTTATAAACTTCACATTTTTATCTTCGTACAATAGTTTTCTTCTCAAATCAATTACATTAGGGAAATCCAGATTGTACCATGTTACTTTTTTGCGATGTATTCGCTGATATCTGGTATCAAGACCACAACCAACAGAGATGCAGATACAATTCTCATATGTATCAATAAAATGCTGAGTTTCCCTGTCCAAAATCAGAGTTCTGGCAATAACACCCTGGTAGCTCCCTCTTTTTTTGAACTTTGAAAAATCGTAATCTATCTTATTAACAATATCTACTGCATTTTTGTCTATTATGCGAGAGTTCTCGCTTTGTGTCTCCATGGCTCTTACAACAAGTGGTATTAATAAAGTTTCCTGAACGCCTTCCAGTTTTACCTTCATTTTTCTCTCCTTTCATTTTCCTAATTAAAGAGCAATTCTCACTTTTATATTTTCTCTACCTGTTATCCGCTTTCATCTGTATAATCCAATTCATAAAGGTGTCAAAGGTGAGCTTCACATTTCCACAATTACAATGGTAAATATATTTCTGTCATTCTATTTTCACGACCTCATAACCGGCATTCTCTATAGCCTTCTTAATCTCTTCATCCTGTACATCTTTTTCCATGGAAACCACCGCGGTTTTCCTTTTCAGATTTACCTTGGCTGAAACTCCATCCAATGAATTCAATCTGCTTTCCACACGGGCTTTGCAATGTTCACAGGTCATCCCCTCAATGATAACCGTTCTTTGCTTTACAACCTGTTTCAGTTTCTTTCTTTTCACCTTAACGGAGGAGCCTCCACCACAACATCCACCCTCACCTTTGAAGTGCTTTATAGTCGAACTGATTCCTATGATGATTAAGATAACCAGTATCACAATAATGATTACATCTGCCATTTCTTCTGCTCCTCTCAAACCCTCTACCTCTCTAAACAGGTTTCCTCTCTGTAATTCTTTACACCAAAAGTAAAATAAATAAAATGGAACAGCCAGACACAGCCCAGCACAATTCTCCCCAATGAACCATTAAACCTAAATCAAGAACTATCGTATCAAACACATTTACCACAAACCATATACAGTAACAATATAAAACGTTTCACTGTGATGCCTTTCATCAAAACGCAATTTTCATTTCCCTACTCCACATTCTTCAGTGCCTCATCCATCGGAATCTTCTTTATTCTGGCAAAATCCAGAATCATCACGAACAGATATCCGATCAGGACAAACAAGAACATTTTGACATATCCTGCCGGTTCGATGACAAACGCAAACCAGCCACTGTAACTGAACATGATTGCTTTCCACGCCTGTGCCATGACGAGTGTGCCCAGAATCACACTAATCGCATCCGAAACAATCAATATCATGGTTGTAGAAAGCAGATACAGGCTTGCTATCTCCCGATTTTCGTACCCCAGAATTTTCGTCATAGATATAGCTTTCTCATTCTTCTCTATGATGATTTTGGTCAGAAGATAGATTAAAACTGCCGACAATAAAATACACAGAATCTGGAAATATTGCATATACGCTCCCATGGAGTGATCCATCTGATCACACATTTTCGTGATATCCCGCTGGGTAATCACTGTTGCGACGTACCCATCCTCGATATCTGTTATTTCCGAATCCGACAAAAAGCCCGAGAATTCCTCTTCGTCCAAAGCAAACACCCGGCGACAATTTTCAAGCGGCATAAAAACAGCGATACTCTGACATCTGTCGTAAATACCGGCAACTTCAAACTGATACTGTTTATTCTCATATTTTTCATCCAGGGTAAATGTATCTCCTATCTTCAATCCATATTTTTCGCCAAACGGCTTCGAGATATAAACCACATTTTCCTTTAATGTCTCCAACCCGGAAATCTCTACATACCTGCTCTCCTCAATAATGCCATATATAGACACCTCTTCATCGATTTCATCACTCTTCTTCTGTAAAGAATACATGCTGAATTTCTCGGCATCTTCGTTCGACGTTGTAATGATATCTCCATCCTCATCTTCATAGTTCTTTAAAACACATTGATATTTTGCAAACATCATATCTGCGGCGTTGTCCTTATAATATTTCAATGTGGACGGCATGCCGACTGCCATGGCGAGCATGACCATGATAAAGAAAATGCCCACAAACAGAATCACATAATTCGGAATGTTCTGGAGGATGATCCGGAGGCGGAACCTGCTAAGGAATGACCATCTCGGAAGGCGCATCGCCTTTTTGCGATTTGTTTTCTTAAGGTCGTGTCGCAAAAACTGCAATGGCGTATGTTGCATCATTTTGATAATCACACATAAATTCACTGCCAGCATGAGAATGACCGGAATGAGTGTTGTCTTAATGAATGCATCCGCATTCCATACCGTTTCATATGCCGGGAGACTGTAGCTGTTATAATACATGGACACAACGACGTTTTTAAACACCGTATATCCCATTATATTTCCAATTGTTGCTGCAAGAACCGTCACGATGACCGGCATGGATAAATAATGCCAAATCAATTCGCCTTTCGTATATCCCAACGCCCGAAGCGTTCCGATTGGCGACGCTTCCTTCGTGATTGTATTGCTGATGGTAACCGCAAAAATAAATGCAATAATCACAATCAGAATATCCAAAAGCACGCCGCCCATTGCCTTGTCGGAACCCATATCCTTCGTCGCAAAGTTGATTGCCGGATTCACATATCGCGGCATGTAGTCCACAATTTCATTTTTAAAAACAACAGTCTGTGTGAGAAGCGCTTTCATAAAATCGTCGGAAAATCTTTTTTCTTCTTTCTCGTCTGTCGGCTGTTTTTCATACTGCCATGCATATGTATAGTGAACCGGCTTATCCAGACGAACAAATCCGCTCTCCGTCACCATGGCTACATCAAATTTTAATGCATCAAATATAAGATCGGTACTTTTCTCATGTAGCGTCGAATAATTGACATAAGAGATCAATCCGACAACCTGGAAGGACTGTCCCCCGACACTGATTGTTGCTCCAACTTCAATTCCGGCATTATCCGCATGCATACGGTCAATGGCGATCTCATCCTCTGTCTCTGGAAATCTTCCCTCCATCAGACAGGCAAGATTTACTTCTTCTGTCTTCGCATACACCCGGATCGTCCCGTCCGATTCTCCATCATTGTCATTATCCTCTTCTTCATTTCTGTAAAAATTTTCATATACCGTCACGGGAACAGACTGAAAATCCGAATCATTTAACTCATACACTTCTTCTGCATCCGCATATTCTTCATCAATTTCCTCTAGAATTGCTTCCCATGCCTCATCATATGCCTTTTGATAAGTTCCGTCCTCTTTTGCCTGTGTAATTGCCGTTGGAAGCATGGAAGTAACCAAAGCCTCATCTAACCCCTGTGCCAGAAGAGACTGTTTCATCTGTGCTTCAAATTCTTCCCCAAACTTTTCATCCAACTCTGCTTTTGCTTCATCCAGATAATATTGCTTTACATCCGCTTTTTCACCGGATTGAATGGCTGATAACATGTCCTCATCGGCATTGCTTTCCAGTTCAAAATGTCCGTCTTCCAGCTTATATTTGGATACACCCTCATCGGCTGATTTCATCATACTACCGTTAGCCACATACATACCGGATACAAATCCTATGGTCAGGATCAAAAACAGACTTACTACTAAATACTTTTTCCAGTCACCTAAAAGTTCTCGTGGAATACGTTTCAGAAGCGGGTTTTTTACTTTTTTCCTCCTCATACCTGCCACACTCCTTTACCACTCTAGTTCCGCCGCCGAAACTTTGCTTGTGTTAATATCGTGATGGCGGACACCGCCATCACGAAGCTTAACCACATGGTCAGCCATATGCCTGATTGCTTCATTGTGCGTAACCATGATGATCGTGTTTCCATATTTTTTATTAATCTCTTCAATCAGTTTGAGAATCTCTTTCGATGTGTTATAATCCAATGCACCTGTAGGCTCATCACAGAGCAAAATATCCGGATTTTTTACAATGGCACGACCAATGGATACCCTCTGCTGCTGTCCGCCGGAAAGTTGGTTCGGCAGTTTGTACCTATGATCATAAAGACCAAGAGTGTGTAGTAATTCATCGATATCCAGCGGACAATCAGACAGATATGCTCCCACCTCAATATTCTCCTTAACATTCAGGTTTCCAATCAGATTGTACATCTGGAATACGTATCCAAGATGCTTCCTCCGATACTTTGTCAGACCCTTTTCTCCCATATCCTCCAGCTTATCACCGTTAATAGATATGTAACCTGAATCCGCATTGTCTATCCCACCTATAATATTAAGCAATGTGGATTTTCCGGAACCTGAAGGTCCAAGTATAACGCAGAACTCGCCCTTTGCAACAGAAAAGTTCATCCCACGAAGCACTTCCTGACGGGTTTCTCCTCTTCCAAATCCTTTTTTCAGGTTAACTATTTTCAAAAAATCTCGTTCTTCCTCAGACATTTTCACAATCCTCCTGTTTCTATAATTTCCAACTTGCTGCCATTTCCCTTGACTCCACAAATCGCTTATAAATTCCCTCTTGCTTCATCAGTTCCTCATGCCTTCCCTGCTGGACGATTTTTCCCTGGTTGAGCACCAAAATCCGGTCCGCATTCCGTACCGTTTTCAATCTGTGAGCTATCATAAAGATGGTCTTTTCTTTCGTCAATGCGTCAATGGCTTCCATCAATTCCTTTTCATTCTCAGGGTCCACATTTGCTGTAGCCTCATCCAGTATGATTACCGGAGCATCCTTCATGATGGCTCTGGCAATACTGATTCTTTGCTTCTCTCCACCGGAAAGACTTGCTCCGCCCTCTCCAATCACAGTTTCATATCCATCCGGCAGTGCCATGATAAAGTCATGACAGCAGGCTTTCTTTGCTGCCTCTATGACTTTTTCCATCGGTGCATCTTCCTGCCCAAATCGGATATTATTGGCGATGGTATCCTGAAACAGATACACATTCTGGAACACGAAACTGAAATTTTTCATCAGACTGTCCATGCTGTAGTTTCGCACATCTTCTCCGCCGAGGGTAATATTTCCTTTATCCACATCCCAGAATCTTGCAATCAGGTGGCATAACGTTGTCTTCCCGCCACCACTTGGTCCCACAATCGCCGTAGTTGTTTTCTCCGGAATATGTATGGATACATCATCAATTATTTTGGACTTCTTTCCTATAGAATCTTTATCATAATAAAAATCCACATGCTTGATATCCACATCATAATTTTTTGGCGTAATATCTTTCCCTTCAATATCCATCTCCGGTAAATCAAGGATTGCCTGTGCCTTATCCACGCCCATATCTACCACTCGCAATAGAGCCGAATAATTTCCTGCTGTTCCTAAGCTGTCCAACACTAAGAAGGAACAGATAATCATACCAACACAATTCAAAAGCTCCATCCTCCCCTGCAAATACAGATAAATGGATAATAATGTCATTACCACCCCTGTCAGTTTGATAATTCCATTTTGTATCTGCATCAACGGAACAAATTTCAGTTCCATTTTCGTATTAATATTACGATTCCCCTCGATCGCCTTATTCAGTTTCTTAGAAGTTCTTCCTGTAAGATTATATCCCCGAACTTCAGATATTCCCTGCACGTACTCCAGAACTTTTTCTACCACATCTGTATCTGACGCTGTCTTTATTGGCGTAAGCTTCTGACTTCTTTTCTGTAAAACACTGTTTACTCCAAAAAATAACAGAATCCCGACGACAGCAACAAGTCCGATTCTCCAGTCAAAGCAGAGAACCATAACAGTAATAACAAGTGTAGTCAGCATTCCCTGTGTTGTCATCATCACGACTCGTGTGGCGACATCTGCAAGCTGTTCCATGGTATTGGTGGTAACGCTTGTTATCTGTCCAAGGCTGTTCTGATTGAAATAACCCATAGGCAGATAGCGCATATGCTCTGCTATTTCAATACGCTTACCGGCTGCCGTATAATAGCCTGCTTCACACTGTAGCATTGTAATATGGTATTTGATAACGGAACCAATAACCACACTAAGCAATAAGATGCCAAAGCACTGCCAAAGGAGTACAGATGTCACCTTATCTTCAATAATTCCGTCAAGTAAAAGCATAATTGCCGGAATTTTCACAGCTTCCATCAGTGCAAACAGCACGCCTAAAGCCAGTGATTTATAAAATTTTCTTTTATTGATCTCTCCGCAAAAGTCAAAGAACTTCCGAAATATTTTAAGCATATACTTCACCTCCCATATCCTTTACTCCGACATGTGATTTCCACATTTTAGAATAAATTTTCCCGTTTTTCAGTAATTGTTCGTGAGTACCTTCTTCTGCAATTTTTCCATCCTCCACAACAAAAATCCGGTCTGCATCTGCGATGGTAGAAAGCCTGTGGGCAATCACGATCAAGGTCTTTCCCTGAACCAGCCGCGCCACCGAAGACTGAATCACTGCTTCATTTTCCGGATCTGTATAGGCAGTTGCCTCATCTAAAATTACAATCGGAGCATCCTTTAACATGGCTCTGGCGATGGAAATTCTCTGTCTTTCTCCTCCGGACAAATGTCCTCCGGCACTTCCCACAACCGTATCATAGCCATGTTCCAGTCCCATGATAAAATCATGGCAGCCACTTTTCTTCGCCACTTCTTCCACCTCTTGGTCTGTCGCATTTAATTTTCCCATACGGATATTTTCCCGTATGGTATCATCAAACAAATAATTATCCTGGGACACATATGCCACTTTTCGGTTATATTCTTCCAAGGACAAGCTCCGAATATCTATGCCACCGATTTTGATACTTCCACTCTTTACATCCCATAGCGATGCAATCAGTTTTGCAATCGTTGATTTTCCACTGCCGGAAGGACCAACAATTGCATTTACAGTTCCTTCTTTTATCTGTAAATTCACACCATGAAGTACTTGCTTTTCATTGTATCCAAATGTAACATCACAAAGCGAAACCGCATAATCTTTCACATTTTCCCTATCTTTTGCGGGACGCTCTAATTCTTTCCATGATAAAATACCAACCACCTCTCCAACAATGGTTCCAACTTTTGCCAGATCATCCATATAACTCATGGTAGTGATTAACGGTGAGACAAGTCCCAAGGATAAAATCAGACACATAACAAGCTCTGCAAAGGTAAGACTTCCATTCATATAAAACTTTCCACCAACAGGCACTACTGCTAGAGAAGTACAAGGTGCAAGTACCATGGCGATACAAAAGAATACGTTACATCTTCGCATCCACTCCACGTAACAATCAGCACCTTCCTTTGCGGCTACCTCGAATTTTTCATAGGATTTCTGTGCCTTACCAAAAGCTTTGATCACCTCGATACCATTGATATACTCTACTGCTGTATCATTCAGTGTCTTTGTTTTATTTACTGTATTCTGATAACTTTCTTCATAACCAAGCATCATTCCCATGTAAGCGAACAACCCAAGCACAAGAGTAACCAGAGAAACCAGTCCCATTCTCCAGTCGATAATGAGAAGATAAATAAACACCGCTAGGGGTGCCATGAGATTTGCCGTGAATTCCGGCAACACATGTGCCAATGTTGTTTCAATACTATCGACACGCTCTACCATGATATTTTTCAGTGAGCCGGATGGTGTATCTTTGACACGGCCAAGGGGCACCTTTGCCAGCTTATCACATAACCTCTTTCGAATGGTTGCTAACACATGGAAGGTGGCTTTGTGGGAACAGGAAGTAGATATACCATGAAAGGTAACCCTGCCTATCCAAAATACAGCCATGATGATGCCATCTCTTAAATAGAACTGCCCGTCACGATTCCCTCCAACCAGCTTTGCCACCATATCTCCCATGATAATGTAAGGCACAATGCTGCAGGCAACGCCAATGATGGCCAAAATCACACTTGCAAGATACAGGCTCTTTTTCTCACCTGCGAATTCGGCAAGCCAGCTCATCGTGCTTCTTTCTTTTTGTTTCATTGCTATTCCTCCTTGCTATAGTTAGTTTTTTCTAACTCACGATTTATTTTTAAGAGAAACCCGAAATGAGTTTCTCTTATTTACAAATCTATAATTGTTCGCCAAACTTGACACCTAATAGTTCTTCCCAGCCTGCTGTGTAAAATTGTTGCAACTGTCGGACATACTCTCTTGCTTCTTCTTTTGGCATATCATGAACAATTGTTTCAAATGCACCCGTAAAAAGTCCACTGGAAACCATATGAATTAAATTATTATTGATTGGTTTTATATTAATTCCCATCTGCTTTAAGGTTTCTATATATGCATACGTAGAAGCTGTTTCTTTCAATACTAATTGATGAATAAAACCAACATATTGTGTTCCTTCCGAACAAAGAATAAGCAATTTAAATTCATCATAATAATCATAGATATAGTCAAGCATCTGAAGCATTGCATCCTCAGAAATATCTGTCATCCTCTTCGTTTGCTCTTCCCCGGACAACTTATTAAAATTTCCAAGGGTTGTGTCAAATATTTTTAAAACATACTCCGCATGCTCACCTACCAACGCATCAAACAATTCTTCCTTGCTTTTATAATAACCATAAAAAGCTCCTGTCGTCACACCTGCCGTCTTCACAATATTGCGTAAAGAAGCTAATGGGAAACCTTTATCCAGAAATTCCTGTTTCGCTGCGATATGAATTTTTTCCAGTGTAGATGTTACATTGTCCTGACTCACCATTTACCTCCGTATATAACAGTGTTATATAACACAGTTATAAGCATAGCTTTGATATCTATAATTGTCAAGGCGGTTAATTGAGTAAATTTATCAAATATAAATCTCACATGCAAACTTCTCCTATTACTTCCCCTGTGCTTCCTTCAAATAACAAATATCAATATTTCCGCAAATCGGAATTGAGATTTCATATATTCAAAGGGATTTAATAACTGTTATATTTTATTATCAAATATCTCTCAAGCCCTTGAAAACACTAAGTTTGTCGCAGGTGAGCTTTCCCTTATTGTTTCCCTTGTATTATATTGTCCCATGAGTTTTTACGAACTCTGATAAGGGAAAAAACAAGGGAAAGAAAATCTTATAAAACAGTATAACACAAAATAAAAGTGACATGGTGAACTGATTGAAATGCTT
>OLSM01000042.1_pt1 | contig 134851 bp, 121 predicted proteins | sample 1672721 | NCBI WGS metagenome assembly OLSM01 (sample SAMEA3136717, study PRJEB25190) | human gut metagenome
CACAAGGCAATCCGGTATTTTCCGCGCGGCAGCCGTCTTTTCCGTCGGGGGACTGCGTTATCGATGCCCGCGGCCGTACTGGCTGGAGGGGAAACGGTTATGGCTACGCGGGCGGGGTGTGAGATAAGGGAAACGCCAAACAGCGCAGGGTGTGACAAGCATACCCTGCGCTGTTTTCTGATGCTGTTTTCATCAAACCAGATGCTCTTCAAACCGCTGTATGCTTTCGTTTTTACCGACCACGACGATGATATCATCCACCGCAAAAACATGAGCGGGATTGATGTCAGTCATCGTCTGTTCGCCGCGCTCAATGGCTATGATGTTTAACCCGAATTTGCGGCGCAGATCGGCCTCCTGTACGCTGCGGCCAACGAGCTTTTGCGTGATGCGTATCTCCGATATCTCAATATTACTGTTGAGAGATATATAATCCAGCACGCTGCTGGAAAGCAGGCGCTTGGCAAGGCGCAGCGCCATGTCGCGCTCAGGGTAGATGACCTCCGCGCCGATTTTTTCCAGTACCGCGCCCTGATCTTCGCTGATCGCTTTGGCGATGACATTGGGCACGCCCAGACTTACGACATTGAGCGTGGTGAGGATGCTGGTGTCGATTTTTTCACCGATACATACGACGACGGTGTCGCAGTTTTGAATGCCGGCTTCCTCCAGCGTCTCGCGGCCCAGATCGTGCGCGACAAATGCGTGTTCGGTGTATTGGCGCAGCTCGCGCACCTTTGCCTCGCTGCTGTCGATGATCATTACGTCTTTGCCAGCGGCAGCCAGGCTTTTGGCCAGCGCCGTGCCGAAGCGTCCCAACCCGATGATGCCGTAGGACGCGGAATCCTTATTTTTTGCCATGCTTTTCTCCTTATCCAATGGTGATGGTTTCTTCTGAATACCAGACGTGCTGCTCCGTTCGGAAGGCCCAAAGCGAGGCCACAGTCAACGGGCCGATACGTCCGGTGTACATGATCAATATGACGATCAGTTTGCTGGCGGGCTGGAGCTGCGGCGTAATGCCTGTGGACAGGCCCACCGTACCGAAAGCGGATGTCGCTTCAAATAAGAGCTGCAGAAATGTGAGGTCTGGCTCCAGAAGACACAGGATGAACGTGCCGCCGCATACGACGAACGCAGACAGCAGCGTGACGATAAAAGCTTTTTGGACGACTTCTCCGGCCACAGTGCGCCGGAACGCCGTGGGCATCCGCCCGGTAGCCGCGCTGCGCGTCGCCTGCAGAAGAGCGAACAGCGTAGTGGTTTTTATGCCGCCTCCGGTGGAGCCGGGCGACGCGCCTACGAACATGAGAAGGATCAAAACAAACAGGCCGGCGTCAGTGAACGAACCAATCGGATAGGTGGAAAAACCGGCCGTCCTTGCGGAAACACTCTGGAAGAAGGCTCCCAGCCATGTAATATCTTCCGTTGCCTTCAATAAGACCGTTCCCACAGCCAGCAAGGCCAGACTGGTCACGATCACCACTTTCGAGTGCAGGGCCAGCCTGCGAAACCGTCTCTGCTTTAATACGTCCAGAATCACCAGAAAGCCCAGGCCTCCAAAAATGATCAACGTACACGTGGTCAGATTCAGCAGAACGTCATCCTGATAGGGGATCAGGTTCTGCAGCCCTCCCAGGATATCGAATCCTGAGTTGTTAAACGCGGCGATGGAATGGAAGAGGCTGATCCCCGCCGCATGCAGCGGCGCGTAATCCTGGCTGAATACCAAGAAGCTAAGAAGCGCCCCTCCTGCCTCAAAGCACAGGGTCATCATGAGCACTGCCTTCACCAGCCTTACGATTCCTTTGTAGGTATCCACATTCAGCGCTTCCTTGACCAGCACCCTGCTCTTAATGCCAACCCGCTTGCCTGCCGCCAGCACCAGGCCTACGCCGATCGATGTGACGCCCAGGCCTCCGACCTGAATCAGGATCGCCACCACCGCCTGACCGAATACGGTAAAATGATCCGCGATATCCGTCGCGATCAGTCCAGTCACGCAGACAGCGCTGGTGGAAGTAAAGAGCGCGTCGATCACAGATACTTCTGCTCCGTCTTTTATGGAAACTGGAAGTAGAAGCAGGAATGCTCCCAGCAGGATTACAAGCGCGAATCCCGATGCAATGAGCCGCCCCGGCGGCTGATTTCTAAAAAATAAATTTATATTCTTCATTTCTTTTTCATCCCTGTCTTCCGTTTTTGAACCTGTTCTTCCCACCATACCCACAGAGGCGCGGCGATGCAGATTGACGAATAGCATCCCGATACCAGCCCCGCAAGAAGCGGAAGGGAGAACTTCGTGATAGATTCCATCTGGTAGACGATCGAGGCAGCCAGAATAATAAATGCACACAAGGTCACGGTAAATGCCGTGTTGATCGACCGCCCCAGAGTTTCCGTCGTGCTAAGATCCACCAGTTCTGCCAGAGTTCCTTTCCTTTTCATCGTATTCCTGTGCTCGCGGATCCGATCATACAATACGATCGTATCATTGATGGAATACCCGATGATCGTCAGCGTCACCGCCACAAACGCATCGTTCAGCGGTATCCGGAATATCCCAAATACGAACAGCACGATGCAGATATCATGCATAAGCGCCAGAACCGCCGTAACCCCGGCTGCCAGTCCTCCAAGCGAAGAGAAGCGCAGGCGGATATATACAATAATAAAAAGAAAAGAAAGTATGATCGCTATGATGGAATTTTTCAGTGCCTTTGCTCCGATATAGGGCTCCACCGCATACGTCTCGGAAGTCTGAAACTGGTTATCCTTCCCTTCATTCAGCGTATTGAGAATCTGCTTCTGCTGATCCGGAGACAGCCCGTTTTTTCCCGCCAGCGTCAGTACCAGTTTTTTCTCCCCCGTAGAGGGATCTTCCGATGTCTGGACGCTGACGCTTCTGTCTGCGATATCCTCCACTTTCTGTTGTATCTGTCCGGTATCCGCCTTCCCGGAGTAAGTGTATTTTAAAATGACGCCTCCAGTAAACTGGGTATCCAGCTTCACGCCATTTGCCGCGCTCCATATGGTTCCAGAGACGATGACAGCAATGCTGGCCAGGAAGAAATACCGCTTTGCCTCAGTAAAATGCAGCACCTTCTTGTCACGTTTTTTGCAAAACCACTTCTCCCGGTTAAAAAAGCCGTACCGGATTACCGAGTTCAGCATGCTTCTGGACATCCACACGCCTGCCAGCAGATTGATGATCACGCCGGTCAGCAGCGTATATCCGAAGCTTAGCATCGTGCCAGAGCCAAATATCATCAAAATGCCCGCCACGGCCGCCGTCGTGATATTTCCGTCCAGAACAGAAGAAAATGCCCTTTGGTACCCGTTCTTAACCGCCCGTTTCACGGAACTTCCTTTCTTCAATTCCTCGCTGATCCGCTCACTGATAATGATGTTGGCATCTACAGCCATGCCTCCCGACAGGATCAGCCCCGCGATGCCCGGAAGGGTGATCGTATACTGCGGCACCGAGATGGCCAGGATCTGCAGCGCGATCTGAAAGGCCAGCGTCAGGCAGCTGATGATGCCCGGGAGCCGGTACCACGCAACCATAAAGAGACAGATCAGAACCATCGTGATCCCTGCCGCTGCCGCCATCGCATTCAATGCCCGGCCTCCAAGTGTAGGACTGATGGTATTGTAATTCGTCGTCTCCATGGAGAATGGCAGCGCCCCGGAATTAATCTTATCCGCGAGATCCTGGCTCTCTTCCTTGGAGGCCATTCCTGTGATCTCAGCCTTCCCGCCTGTAATCTTCCCATTCACCATCGGATTGGAAATCATCTCCTCATCCATGTAGATTCCCATATTCTGCCCTGCCAGTTTCTCCGTGGCATCGGCAAATTTTTCCGCGCCCTTGCTGGTAAACTCCAGTTCCACGATGTTTCTCTTCTGCTCATCCAGCGCCGCCCGGCTTCTGGCTACATCCGAGCCTTTTACATACACGGTGCCGTCAGGCCCGCGGAACGTTAACTCTGCCATCTGGCCTAATTCCTGAATGGCGGTTTCCGGGTCAAAGTCCTTTTCATCGGATTTCCATGGGAACCTGACGATGATGTTGCCTGCCTTTTCATCCACCGTCACCTCCCGGTCCAGAATATTCTGAGCATCCAGACGGGTCTCGATGACTTCCCTTGCCATTTCCAGTTCCGCCTTTGTCGGCTTTTCCTTCGTTCCTGCCGGCTCAAATACGGCCTCCACGCCGCCCCGGATATCTATGCCAAAGCGCATATCCCGGATTCCCTTGATGCCGCCCCCACAGCCGAAGACTGCGAGGTACACAAAAAGAAAGATTACCCCAAGAGCAATCCAAATATTTAATTTTTTATTCTTCATTTCTTCCCTGCTTTCTTTCTATAAATATAAGAGTTAGAAAGCAAAGTCCCGTTTCTTCCCGTCTTTTTCTAATCGGATACACAGTTCGCACAAGAATCGTGCCAAAGGAAATAAATAGAATTGCAGATATGACAAAAATGCCCTCTTCTGCCAGATGCATATAGAGAGTAGGATAAATGCGTAAAACCAGACTGGCAGCCTCTGAATATTCTTCAAGCCCTGGAATATCTGCGAACAGACCGCTTCTGTCTCTTTTTCCGTGCTTATACAGCCTCCGTCTAAGACATGCATGCCATTGCCGTCCGTATAGTCCGCCTGGGATAATGTGCCCCGCCTTTCCTGCCCCAAAGAACTGCCTGCGTCATTATCCGTGTCGTAGAATTGAAGACCGGAAGATAGAAAAATGCCCAAACTTGCAATTAAGATGACTGTAAGAATTACTTTCAGCTTATGCCCCATCTTTCTTCCTCCCTTCCTTCGAATTACCTAAAACATAGCACCAAAACCATTGTATGTCAATATTACTGTTTTGCTTTTCCTATAACCGCAAAAAGGATGGAACATCCATATGTTCCATCCCTTCTCTTAATTCATACTATTTAAGAAATCTGCCAATGGCTTCCGCCGCCCGCTCTGCATTGGAAAGAAGCGCCGGATGATTCCCGATAGGAAATACCTGAATCTGCGCGCCGGTTTCTTTCGCAATTGCATCATACTCTTCCAGAAAATCCTTCCTGCACATCTCGTCCTCCTTGCTGCCCATAAGAAGAAGCGGTACCTTTAATTCATTCAACGGCTTAATGAATAACGGCAGTTTCTTTTCAGCGCACTGGATCATGGCTTCTGTGTCCATGTCAACCACGCGCTCCCAGTCGTCTCCCTGACACCACTTGTAGAATCCGACTCCCATCTCGTCCTTCTTGGCGCTTGCCCGTTCTAGGACAAGATTCCTTGCGAAATCATCCGCCAGCGTCCGGCCGTCAAAACTATCCGCCACTACTTTGCCAACCAGGTCCGGCCGCTCCAAGGCCGCATTGATTGCCGCCCACGCGCCTCCGCTGGTTCCCACCAGGCTCACCTTACCCAGTTTAAGATACGCAAGCAGCGCAGTGGTCTGTCTGGCCTCCTCCATCCAGAGATCCGCCGGAAACTTCTCCAGGCGGTCTGATCTCCCATGCCCCAGGAAATCAATGAGAATCACATGGAACCGTTCTTCATATAAGGGCAATAATAATTCAAACATTTTGGAAGATGCAGTATTGCCATGCAAAAATAATACAGGTGCTCCATTTCCTGATTCGGTGTAATAAATCCTTTTTGACTGATAATAAAAATATGACATCGTTTGCCTCCTAATCATTGGTCTGTCTCTTAGTTTCCTGATCAGCAAGGCGTACGAAACACTAACGCCTTGCTGCTAGTGCTTTTCTGTCCAAATCCCCATGCTCTCTTCCTCCTTCCTGCTATTTTATACTGTTCTGCTGTAAATTATAGTGCCGTTCCCTTTTGGGGAATAAAAAATTTCTGCAGATCCACGCCTTCGTGCTCCAGCAGTTTTACCTTTTTCTCAATCCCGCCTGCATACCCGGTCAGGCTCCCGTTCGCGCCTACAACCCGGTGGCAGGGGATAATGATAGAGATCGGATTGTGGCCGACCGCCCCTCCGACCGCCTGGCCGGACATGCTGCTTTTTCCCATCCTCGCCGCCATTTTTTTTGCGATCTCCCCATAAGTGGTGACCTGCCCATAGGGAATCTCGCAGAGAAGTTCCCATACGCCTCGCTGGAATGCGCTTCCCATCGGCGCAATCGGCAGTTCGGATATCTCCGGCTTCTTCCCCGCAAAATACCGGTTCAGCCAGTCCTTCGCATTTTCCAGAACCGGGAGGCTTCTATTCTCCACGAATTCTTCTTTGACTTTCCCGCCAAAGTACTTTTGTCCTTCCAGCCACAGGCCTATCAGGGCTTCGCCATCAGCGGCGAGCTTGACACGGCCCAGGGGGGATATGTAGTCTGTTGCATAGTACATGGGGTGCATCCTCCTTTGGTAGACTTCTATAAAACTCCATTAAAGAGAAATTGCGTCATCCGAGTCCATATAATCACAAAATTCATCCGTATTAGAATATGGCAGATCGACATTCATGAAGTCCGCCATACGATATAAGCCCTCATTGATCGCGGCGGCATCCTTAGTTTTTAATGCTTCCTCAATCTCTTCATTAATTTCCTCGAACTGTTCTCTCTGCCTCTTAAAGGTCTCGATAGCAACGATATTGCAAGTCTCAGCCGCTTCATTTATATCTTTGATCCGCTCATCAAATATTTCAATAATCCGATCCCTTCTGTTCTCCGCTTTGGTGCTAAAGATATCCGCTTTATCAAGAACATACATAAATAACGCGGATGCAATGCCTGATATCATTGTCGCAAGAACAACCGACCATGGCTCGCCGATTCCAATCTTATTCAGCAACGACTCGACTGCGACTCCTGATATCGCCAATACGCTGCCTCCAATTATCTTAATGATGGCATCTCCCTTCTGGGCAGGCGTCATCTCTTTTGAGTCCTCGCCAAAAAGTACTTTTGCTGATTGTACGAAAATTTTAATGCCTTCCTTAATGACTTTAAGTATCTGCTTGAACACTCCTACGAATAGGCTTACAATGCCCTCGATCAACGACGATACAAAGCCTTTCACAAACTCCCAGATATTATCCCCCAGGAATCCTTTCGCGTGAGTCAGGACATGATGCTTAACGCGTCCAAAACGTATCTTAAGCGCTTCCATGCCAGAACCTGCTCCAACGCCTTCCTGCAAGCCATTTTTAAAGATATCGCCGATTTCGTAATAGATCGGCTTTACTATAAACAAGATTAGATTGCCGACCGCATAGTCCTTTGCCTGGCTTGCAGCATTCTTCGCAGCCGTGCCGCGAATTTGGCCTGTCTTTTCCTTGCGGAGCTGTTCTTCTATCTCCTGACGCTGTTCTTTCGTCGGTGCCTCGCCGCCATTTTCTTGCTTAAACCTCTCAATCGCGGCCTTCATAGTTTCATTATTGACTTCTCCCTTGCCCATGAGGTTCTTCGCCACAGTTTCATTGGCCTTTGAATCGACGGCCTTCTCGGCACTTTTCTGAAGTTCCAGCATGTTCTTTCTTGTCTGTGCATCCAGTTGCTGTCCATGCTCTTCCATCCATCTGATATACTCTTTATTCGACATCTCCTTTTTTACCTGGTTGATCTCAGCAGAGGTAACGGCAAAGTTGTCTTCGATATTGGCGATTCTTTTTATGTCAGAATCATCAAGCGCATAATTAGACTTGAATTTATCATGTATCTGCTTTAACGGCACAATATGATCCGGCTGAGCCTGTTTTCTATGTGTTTCGTCATTATAACGCTTATTTGGATTATCCTGCCTTAGATAGAGATTATCTTTGCCAGTATAATCGTCATGCAATGTTTTCTCACCTTTAAGTCTATCCCGCTTATACTTATCCATAGCGGCCTTATCTTCAAAACTTTTTTTTCTACTCTCGCCATTATACTGCTGAGTCATATTCGGATTCACATCATCGAATTCTTTTGCATTTTTATACTCTGTATAGCCATTTACATAAGTACCATTATTGGGTTCATTATTATAGGAAAAACGCTCGCACTCCTGCAGGACCCGGGAGGCAGTCAGCCCCTTTTTACGCGCGGCGCGCCCTCCTGCCGTAGCCTCCAGAAGGCCGTCAACCACAGACATAAAGACCGGCTTAAGCACTTCATCTTTCATATTTTCACCAGACTTGAACTGCATGTACACCTCATCGATGACTTCCTGAGAAGACTTCGCATCATAAAGTTCCATCTGCTGTAAAATCTGTGTCGCCTCTAACGGAGATGCCGTTTTTAATCGCCCAACTGCTTCTTTCCTTTGTTCATCCATTCCAAACACCTCCTAGGCTGCCTGATATACTTCGCTCATTTCTTCATACTGCTGTTTTAGATTCGTGCTATAGCAATTGACCTTTTCCTGATCCTCTACAGATGTTATCTGTGCATCGGTCATCGCCTTCAGGATCTTGCTTGCGGTAATAATAGCCTCAACCTCTTTCTGCTGCATCTTAGGCAGCCTTCTTATGCTCATTTCCGTATGTACCAGGTGGTGGGCAAATGACATGCATCTTACATAGAGATAGTTGACTGAATTATCGAGCCTGATCAACAGGTTCTCATATAATTCAATCAGAGAAGCAAAGTAATGCTCCACATTTGCAAGAGACTCTTCAATTGCCCTTATCTTAACACGTTCCGCCTCCATCTTGGCAATTTCCGCCTCTACTTTTCTTTCTTCTTCCTGTACTGCATAGAGCGTTTCTTTTGCTTTCTTTCTAGTGTATATCCCAAAGGTAAATATTGCCTGCATAGAGGTTTTAAACTTATGCTTATTAAAATCAATCTTATAGAGTTGGGATTTTGCTCTCACGCTGTCAAGTGCCAAGGCCTCGGCTATATACGCTTCAACAGAAAAATCTTGCGCTACATTTATATCCTTAATCTTTTCCATCTTCTGGGCCATCTCCAGAAATAATTCTGTCTTTATCTTCTCCTTGCTTTGATTAATTATCGCTACGTGGGATTCTATCTTGTCGGTAAGACTCCCCACATCGGCATCAAATTGCCGTCGTTTCGATCTATACCGTTCCGAGATCTGCTGATACAGTTGATCTGCCTCCTCAAACTTATCTTTCCCACTAAACTTATTCCAAAGGTTTGTCGTTCCGTGTTTAATAGCCCTTCCTGTTTTCTTGATTCCTTTGACAGCCTTACTTCCTCCGGCCTTGACTGCTTTCCATACCTTTCCAACAAAGCCCCCGAAAATTCCCATAACGGCTCCCCCCTTTATCTCTTATTAATATAGTCAAATGCTTCTCCAAGCAGATCGTTAAAATCCTGCGTCCATCGTACCATCTTCTTCACCTCGGAATCTCGGAACCCCCAGTCCGATCCTAACTTTTTAATCCATGTCTCCTCATTAGGATCAATTTCTTCATCTGCGTCAAGAACACCTGCCAGTTCGATAATAATGGCCTTCTTCACCTTTTTTGTACTTGCCTGAAACGCAGTTGCCAGCTTGCTGTACTCTACGTCTTGAATTTCATAATCTGGTAGATTTAATTCCATCCGATAAGTATCAAACACAGCCTGTTCGCTTTCCTTAACCGTACCGTTTACCATCATCGCGATTTTGGCAAGTTCCAAAAAATTCTTTCCTTCCTTTTCATTCAGTAGATTTAAAAACATGCTACTTTCCTCCTTATCCTTTCTTATTGCCCTGTTCATCAAACTGGCTTGTTACAGTCATTACTTTCCCATCGACGGTTACTCTTTCGGTTCTCGTCTTAACCTGTCCATTTGGATAGAATTGTAAGTCTGTAGACACCAGGCCATTTGCATCAAAATTCCGGCTATGAATAATCCTGCCTTGCGCGTCATATTCGACTTCATACGTTTTTTGCCTTCCTTTGCGCATCTCGCTGGAAATCAATTTATTATTCTTATAATGATTAAATACTGTGATGCCAGTTTCCGGATCTCTTATTTCCTCCGTCCTGTCAGGTTCTTTTTTCTCCGAAGCCGCAGCCTGTCCAGCCTGTTGCTGCACAGCCGCAAAATTCCTTATCACATCCGAAAGCGAATTCAGATTTGCAACCTGATCCTGCAGACGATCAAGCCGTGTAAAAATCACTTTTTGATAATTCCCGGCTGTTTTTGAGTAGGTATCTACTTTATCGTTTATAAGAGAGGTCTGGCTGTATTGCTCATTTGCTGAGGCATCAATCGCGCTCTTAATCTTCTCGATTGCCCGCACGCTTGTATCCAGGCTACCCTGAATCGACTCAATCTGCCTTCTTGCCTCATTTGAAAAACGCACGATCTGGTTAAATATTCCATCAGAAGCGCTCTTCGCTTTTTGAGCATCCTCTTCTTGATCATCTAATAACTGTATCATTAATCTGGCAAGTTCATTCTGCATTACAGAGGCTTTATTGCTCAACTCTTCAGCCTTAGCCTCCATATCAGCCTTTCCGCTGGCAGCAGCAGAGCTGATCATGCTTGTAAGCTTAGCTTCTGCATCGCCAATTCTTTCTTCACAGGCCAAGCTGCCATTATTAATGGCTTCCGATATTCCCTCCAGTCTATCTCCAACATACGCAAAGGCCTCGTCAACTTTGGAAATGATATGTCCCTCTGCCGCAGACGCCGTTTTCCTCTGTTCTGTATCAGACTGCTCAATCTTATCCACAATTTGTATTGTACAATTGTTGGTATTATCTACCGAATCGTCTACCTTTTGCTCCAATTCTCCAATCTGACTTTGGATATCTTTCAAATTAGAGGCTTCTTTCTCTCCAATCTCATTTGAATTGCTGATAATGTTTTTTTCTGAAGATATGATTTGCCTCCTGACATCCTCATAAGCCTGCTCATCACCCTCGTTCTTTTCGACAATCTTTGTAACAATGGCGTTTCCTATATCGCTAATGGATTGGACGATACGTTCTGTATCCTGGACTGTGGATGTCTTGACTCCAGCGAGCGTCTGTGCAATATCTGCCGCAAGCGTCGCCGTTGCTTTGTCTGATTCTTCAATCATATTCCGGATCTGCAGCTGGGCCTTTTCCTGATTCGCTCTATTCGCATCATCCCGGCTTTCACTGGCCTTTTGGTTCTTTGCTGCATCTGAGATCATCCGCTCTACTGCTTCTGCTATTGCTGCATCCGTCTGTTTTCCAGCAACTGATACAAGCGTGGCAATTTGTTCCGTACTGCTGCGTGCATTATCTGCCAGATTCCTGGCCTCGTCTTTGATCAGGCTCTGCGTGCTCATAATATTTGATGACAGTTCCTTTGTCTGTGATTCAGCAGCCTCTTCCACTTTTCTCTTGAGGCTTGCATCCGTCAGTTCAATTGCTCCACGAATCTCCGTGATGGCTTTTGCAGTATTTTCATCTATTGACCTCTTAAGGACTTCAGATAACTGTTCTTCCAGTTCATCTATGTGCTTCTGCAGATTATTGATACGATCAAATAGATTTTCTTGCCTGTCCGCCATATAAGCCTTGCATTTTTGTCTGGAATAATTATACATAATCGCGATGTACGCCGTTGCCAGGATGATTAAGACAATCATAATAATATTACAGGCCCATAACGGTATCACTATACTTAAGAACCCATAGTCAGCAATTCCCAATACTACAAAAACCGCCGCCACAATATACCAATACCTGGCCCTCTCCTCAAAGAATCGTTTCATCCCATTTTGCATCTTCATTTCCTTCCTCCCTTTATATAACCTGAACGTTATCTCCCTGGCTTCTAAGCCACATATCAATTCCTGTCCCAAACACTTCCGCGCTTAATGTATAGACCCCATCCTCTTCCGAAATAATCTGCGCGGTCGGAAGCCTGTCAAGTATTGAATCCAAATCATTTCCCAGATATCTAAACTTCACTTTTCTAAGAGTTCCGCCATACATAAACTGTACTCGTTTCCGAAATTCCCCTTCTTCAAACCTGCTGCTGTAAGGAATGTGAAAATGTTCGTCCAGCACCTTATATTTTTTGATTCTGTCTAACCTATATATTGTAGGATAAGAATCATTAAGCACCTGGAAATCTTTTCTTACGTCCTTGTCGTCTATAAATGCTGTCAGATAAAAATAGTACTCGGAAAACATAATCGCAACTGGCTTAACCTTTCTGGCCACCGTCTTTTTATCTTTCATACGGTAATACTTTATTTCCAAATAACTACGATTTCGAATTGCCTGTCCTATTTCCCAGATTGTATTGATGCATTTGGTCTTATGCCTTGGTTCGACATAGTGATATAACTCATTCTCAAGAAGTTCAGATACCGCTTTCTGATTCGTCATTGGAACACAGCAGTCAACCAGTTTTCCAACAATTTCTTTCATCTCATCCTTTGTAAACGCTCTGCTGTCTAGCAATATCTTGCAAAGCGCCAGTATCTCTCCATTTGTAAGTTTTGATTTGTATGCCTGCTCTAAGCGGTATCCTTTATCGATTCGGTCATAAACTATGCTATTCACGAATCCGGAATGCTCTGCCTGAAGTTCCAGATAATTCCTTATGTCATCAATATCCCGTTGTATACTTCTCTCATTCACATTGTAATTAAGTGCTTCTTCAGCCTTATTTACAATGTTTCCATTCAGGAACTTCGTGTATAGCCCCAAAACACGTTCTATCTTGTTATTCTTTATCTCCTCCACAAACTCACCGTCATTCTTTATTTTTTTTGTATTATATCAAATCAGAAGGACAGAAAATGTCACTCTAAAAGTTATCTTTTATTTAAGAAATAAAAATGCATTGCTCATATTAAAGCAATGCATTCTGTAAGTATCCGTTGGCTACAATTTAACAGTTCCTATAGTTTTACGTCACAGATTTTCATCTGTTTTGCCCTCATATGTGTACTAAAGTTATTGTACGCATTGTGGTGAAAATTGTCAATATTCATATTGTGCATTTTCTACAATTCAAAACCAGGAACTGATAAAAAATCATAATTTTTCAACAACATTTCTTCGTACCCAAGTCATAACGAGGTCCCCATAAAATACTCCTTCGCTATCCGAATAAAATCCTGTGCATACGCCGACAGATACGCCCCTTTCCGATAGGTGATCATGGTGGTGGCGAACGCTTCGGGATCGTTTAAGGAAAAGCAGACCGGCGGCGTATGAAACGTCATGTTGCGGATATACGTTTCCGGCGCAAAGCAAATCCCCTCATTTTGCTGGACCAGAAGAAGCGCCGCCTGCGTATTGCGCGTATAGAATGGCACAGTGGGCGTGATTCCGTGCTTTTTCAGAAGATGTCCGGTGATCGCTCCCGTATTCTGCTCCGGATGGTGCAGGATGAACTTCTCGTTATGAAGCTTTGACCAGTCCACGATCGGATATCCGCCCTCTTTTAAAGGAGCGCAGGCAGCATCCTTTGCCAGGGGATTGTCCGCCGCCACGGCCAGCAGGATCTCTTCCTGCCCCAGCACCTCGTATTCCAGCTTGGGGTTCGGGTCGCCTCCGCTGAAAATGGCAAAGTCGATCCGGCCGTCATTTAACAGGCGTTCCTGGATGGCATAAGTCTCCTCCAGAAAATTCAGGCGGATATTTGGATGCAGCTGGCGGAACGCGGGCAGAATCCATGGTATCATGCAGGAACTTCGCATCAGCGGGAATGCCACATTCAGTTCGCCGTCATTCAAGGACCGGAGGTCCTCCAGCTCCTTTTCCCAATTCCGGGTCAGTTCCAGAACGCGGCTGGCATATTCCATGTAACGCCTGCCTGCGTAAGTCGGGATATAGCAATTGTCCACCCGGTTAAAAAGCTTGATTCCCAGTTCCCGCTCAAGCTTGCCCAGGTGCTTGCTCAGCGTCGGCTGGGAGATATACAGTTCCCGGGCCGCCTTCGTCATATTCTGATGCTTGGCTATGCAGAGTACATAGTTCAACTCGTGTATGTTCATAAGTTCCCTCCGGGCTATTCCAAAATGGAATAGGATTGATGATTAACATGAATTAGACTTACCGTTATGGTTATCATACAATGTAAAAAGGAAAGAATCAAGAAAATACAACAGAGTGCGCGCCTTTCTGGACGCACTCCAGAGAAAGGCAGGAACAATCTATATGAAACAGTGGTTGGAAAGACAGTTTAAATTGTCAGAGTTTCATTCAAATGTCAGGACAGAACTTCTGGCCGGCCTGACTACCTTTGTAACAATGGCCTACGTGCTGGCAACAGTACCGAATATGATGGAGTCCGCAGGATTAGACAAGCATGTCATGTTTACCGTGCTGATTCTGCTCGTAATCCTTACGACCTGCGCCATGGCATTCTATACGAACCGTCCATTTGCGCTGGCGCCGGGACTTGGCAGCGTAGGAATCGTAACCGCTATGATCGCCAATGACGGCATTGCACCGGATGTGGCAGCCGGCGTTATCTTTTGGAGCGGCGTATTATTTATCGTAATCTCCTTTTTAGGCCTTCGCGAAGCTGTAGTAAGAGTAATCCCCGTCAGCCTAAAGCATGCCGTAAGTGCCGGTATCGGCCTGTTTATCGCACTGCTGGGCGCAAAAAGCTGCGGCCTGATCGTCGCAAACGAAGCGAAAAAAAGTCTGGGATTCGGCGATCTGACTGCCCCTACGGTGATCGTCGCTGTCATCGGATTCGTAATCTTACTGGTCCTGAAGACAAGAAGCGTGCCAGGAGATATGATTCTGGCAATCGCCCTTACTACGCTGGTTGGCATCCCATTCGGCGTCACAAAGATGCCGGAGAGCCTGTTTACCATGCCTGCAAATATAGGCGGCCAGTTTTTACATGTTGACTTTCTGGGCGCATTAAACTTTGCCTATATTCCATTTTTGATCGCCTTATTCGTTCCGGACTTTTTCTCCACCTTTGGAACCGTTCTTGGCGTTGGGGCGAAGGCTGGATATCTGGATGAAGACGGAAACCTTCCGGGAATCGACAAATGCTTCAAGGTGGACGCTGTGGCTACCAGTTTTGGCGCATTGTTCGGCATGCCCAGCATGACGACCTATCTGGAATCTTCCGCTGGCGTAGAGGCAGGCGGCAAGACCGGACTGACCGTCGTGTTTACTTCCATCTTCTTCGGACTTGCCCTGATCCTCGCGCCGATCGCTCTGATGATCCCATCAGCCGCCACCGCGCCTGTGCTCATGTACATCGGCATCAATATGCTGGGGGCAATGCGGAACATCAAATTCAACGATCTCACCGAAGCCTTCCCGGCTTATGTGTGCATCGTATTCACCATTTTCGGAAATAACATTGCAAACGGCATCTGCGCCGCACTGCCCACCTATGTGATCATGAAGATCTCCGCCGGCAAAATAAAAGAAATCCGTCCGGTCATGTGGATTCTGGTGGCCGTCTGCCTGCTTTACTTTTATTCCATTCTGTAGGAAGGAGGTGCCAAGTGGAGAACGTAGATCTATTAGTCAAGAATACGAAACTGTATAACTCCTATCTGAAAATGTTCACGACCGCTGATGTGTATATACTGGGGGAAAGGATCTATTTTGTGGATACGGCTCAGGAAGGTAATATCAACGCCAAAAAGGTAATTGACGGCAGCGGATATTACATGCTCCCAGGTTTTATCGATATCCACATGCATATAGAAAGTTCTATGATGACCCCTGCTTCCTTCGGACAGCGGGCGGCCTCCTGCGGAGTCACTACGCTGGTTTCCGAGCCCCACGAGATCGCGAACGTCATGGGCGTGCAGGGAATCCATGAGATGATCAACGGGGCGAAAGACTCCCCCATCGACATCTATTACGGAATCCCAAGCAGCGTTCCTTCGACCAACGAAGATCTGGAGACCACCGGGGGCGTCATCGGCTTTGATGAAATGAAGCATCTGATGCAGGAAGACGGCGTCGTCTGCGTGGGAGAAGTCATGAACTACCGCCAGATCGTAAAGGGCACTGAGATGGAGATCACCAAATTCCTCCGTTACCTCCGGGAAGAAGATCCCCAGGCAGTCATCGAAGGACATTGTCCCTCTCTGGTGGGCCTGGATCTTGCGAAATTCCTCTATCATGGGATCGACGGCGACCATACCGAGCACTCCCTGGAAGAGATCCGGCAGCGGTTCGCCAATGGAATGTTTGTGGAAATCCAGGAAAAAATGCTGAAGCCTGAGATACTGGAATACATCACCGAGAACCAGCTCTATGAACACTGCTGCTTCGTCACCGACGACACCATGGCAGACGCGCTGCTGGAAAAAGGCCAGCTCAATTATATCGTAAGAAAAGCGGTCGAAATGGGATTTCCGCTTGCACAGGCCATTTACTGCGCGTCCTATACTCCCGCCAGGCGCATGAACCTGCGAGACCGAGGCGCCCTGGCTCCGGGAAGGAAAGCCGATTTCCAACTGGTGAAAGAAACTGAAATTCATAGGTTTGAGCCAGACGCCGTGTTCAAAGATGGCAAGGAAATCTTCTGGAAAGGGGAGGCCAAACTCACGTTGATCGCTTACCACTTCCCGGAGGAATTCTACCACTCCGTACATCTGGACAAGATCGAGGCCAAGGATCTGGAACCTGTTGTCTCCACAGATCAGAAGCAAGTGCAGGTCCGCGTGATCGAAGTAGCCGACGGCCGTACGCAGACCAAAGAAAAACTGGTTTCCATGGAAGTGGAAAATAATAGATTGAAATGGCAGGACAGCGGCTGCATGCTGGCTGCCGTGCTGGAACGCCATGGAAAGAACGGCAATATCGGCTATGGCTTTGTAACCGGCGACTGCCTGAAGCAGGGAGCCGTGGCAACCACCTACTATCATGACCACCATAACCTTATGGTAATCGGCTCCAATGTGGACGACATGGTAACTGCTGCCAGACGGCTGATCGAATTACAGGGCGGAATCTGTACCGTAGAGCACGGACACATTCTGGCCGAACTCCCGCTTCCTGTGTGCGGAATCCTGTCCGAACTGCCCGCGGATGACATTGGCCGGATGCTGGGTGGCGTAAAAGAAAGCCTGGAAACGTTGGGATACCGCCATTATAATCCGATCATGTCATTGTGTACATTGGGACTTCCAGTAAGTCCCGCGCTCAAGTTGACGGACTGCGGATTGGTTGATGTTGAAAAAGGAGCGGTGGTGCCGCTGGTTGCAAGGGAATCCGCGGATTGAGCCTCGCTTAGCCTGTCTAAGTATTTATCATAACAGTCACAGCAAAAAAGAGTGTGCTAAGCACACCCTCCGTTCCCCTGCCCTTCAATCCTGAAGGGCAGGGGGTTCTTTTATTTTGGCGCTTTGCCCAGTTTTTCAAACATATCTCCGAAGATCCCATCCCGGTATACGAAATTACATACACGGATTTTATGTCTCCTCGGATCGTGCTCCCACCTGACGTCGTCAGTGAGACGCGGTGCCGGTACAAGCAGAGACGGACACCAGCGTGGATTCACCATATAGCCGATCGTGGAGATATCCCAGATAATCCTGGAAGGGGCCATCGCCTGGAATTCTGTATCGTCCAGCGGATAGTCCGGATAGTCATCCGCTTCCTGAAGATAGGTAAGCCGGAACAGGGAAAGCATATTGTCCGCTGCCTGCGGACTCAGCTGGCTGATGACGATGTCAGAAAGATACGTTCCGATCCTGCTTCTTCCCATCAATCTTTCCTTGAGTTCCGCAGCCGTTGTCGTCAGATGAGAGGCTACCGTCATACACGGCATCAATACGAGCGGAACGCCGCAGTCAAATATCAGCTGGGAGGCCAATACATCCTGTCCTATGTTGAATTCCAGCGTATGAGGCCAGTACATCGGCTGTCCGGACAGCCATACTACCACAATTTTCCGGATGATCTCCGGCTCCATCAGAATTGCCGAAGCAATATTCGTGATCTCCCCAATTGCCACGACATAAAGAATATCTTCGCTTTCCATGGCCCGCTTGACAAGATCTCTTGCGGCATCTGATTCCACAGGCACCCCCTTTTCCTTCATGTACTCTGCCGATCCCCGGAACACTCTGCCATCCGACGAGCGGTCCAGCATATTGAATATTTTGATAATCTCTTTATAACTTAGTTCCAGCCCTTCTTTCAGGTCGCTGGTCATTGGTACCGTCACCCGTTCTTTCTTGCTCTTTAACTGGCGGTCAAAGAATTCAGAAGAAAAAGGGGCCGCATAAACTGCTTTCAGATCAAGTTTCTCTGGCGACATCAGCGCATAAGCCAGTGCAAACTGATCATCCACCTCATTATAAGTATCCGTATCCAGCACCATTTCCACTTTTCCTGACGGAGGTGCCAGCAGCCTTCTTCTCTCTTCCTCGGTAATTACAGGAAATTCCATCTGTCGTCTCTCCCTTCTCTAATACATTATTAGGACGCTTCAGCCCTTAACGCCGGTTTCTTGTGAAGCAGTTCTTTTAGTCCCTCGACATTGTTTGTAAAAACCATAACAATCAGCAGGAAAATACCAAGGAATATATTCTGGAATGTATCCGGAAATCCAGCGGCGATCAGCCCGATAAAAATCGTATTCAAGGTAAACTGGCTGATAAAGATGCCGATGGTCATATTACACACCGGCTGAAGAACCACCGCGATGATAATTCCCATCAAAGGCTTGAATAAAAGCGCCGCACTCCCAAGATTCGTCTGTGCCCCCATAGAGCCTGACTGGCTGATCGTCAGCACTGCCGATACTGCGGCAAACAGACTTCCAATCACAAAGCACAATACCTTTACTCTCTGTACGTGTATCCCTGCATTTCTGGATACTGCCTCATTGCTCCCGACCGCCCTCATATGATAGCTGAACTTTGTATGATTAAATATAAAATAGAACACAACCGCTGATACGAAAAGTACAATAATAATATATGGCGCAGATCCAAGCGCCGCATATTTATAGTCGATGCTCACAAAACTGAACTTCCCGGAAATATTCTTCCCCATGATCTCAAAAATCATTGTCAGAGCCATCGTAAGAATCAGGGAAGGAATCTTGCAGATCCAGTTCAGGATTCCTGTGAGCGCCGCTGCCAGGACGCTTGCCGCCAGCGCCCCAATCAGAAGTCCTGCCATCCCGAACCTGGCGGAGGCAATGCCTCCGACAAGTCCGCCGATGATGATCCTGGAACCAATGGTAAAATCGAACAGCCCGCTCATGTAGATAAATGCATAGGCATAGGCCGTGATCGTCGGCACGATTGACTGCAGGAAAATCGTATATACGCAGTTCAGATTATTAAATCTTTTAAAACAGATGATCAGAAAAACTCCATACACAATTACCGGAAGCAATAATGTTTTTCCACATTTCTTCATGATTTCTTTCATATTAATCCCTAATCTTCCATTCCTTCATGTCTTGCAGCAACATCTGCCACTGTAAAGTTCTTCACTATTTCCTTAAATGTATCTTCGTTGATGCTGTCGTCATAATATTTGATCATAGTATCTTTGATCTCTTCCGGAGTAAATACCGCATTTTTGCCAAGGAAGTATTTCAGATATTCATCCGCCTCTTCGCTGGAAGTCAGTTCCAGATAATTTGTTATCAGATTAAATGGCTTGTCCTCTACGATCGGAGTTCCGATCACTCTATTTACAAGAATGACGGTTGACAGTAGCGGGTCAATCTGCTGCTGACCGCCATAAGCGACATGGAACGTGTCGTTTTTCAGATACTCGCCCATAGTAAAGTCAAAATCAATCCTTCCTACCTTTACTTTGCCGGCCATTCCATGATCAGACAAGGCCTTTTCAATCGTCGGAAGCGCCGCGTCGCAATAGGTTCCTGCCAGAAGGATGCCGTCCAGTTCCGGATAAGCCGCAATGTAACTTTCAATTGTTTTTGTCATATCTGTCTGTGCCGCGATTCCATAAGTCGTGTTTAAAAGATTAATGCCTGTCTCTTTTACCCCTTTTTCCACGCCTTTATCTCTTAAGTCAGAAGACGTATCTCCTTTTGCAATATTGATCACGCAGAGGTTGCCGACTCCCTGTCCTGCCATATTCTTTACAATATTATATGCCGCTTCTTCATCTTCCTCATTGCATCCGCCTGCATAATATTCAGAATCATAGACCTCTTTCTTAATCTCCTCATCATTGATCGTCCGGAACATTGTTCCGAAATACACGCCTGCGTCCGAACACATCTGGTTCGCTGTTGCAAGCATGGAATCTGACGCCGGCATCATAATAATTCCGTCCACTCCCCGGCTGATCAGGTCAGACACATTGTTGATCAGGTCATCTGCGGACAGATCGCTTTCCACAACGACAATCTCTCCTCCTGCCGCCTCTACCGCTGCTCTTACATTGTTCTCAATGGATACGAATGTCGGATCCGTAGAGGAAGTCTGCCATGGGAACCCGATCGTAAATGCTTTTGGGTCATCTCCCTTTTTCCCACTGTCAGCCGTCTTCTTTTCACTCTCGCCTTTGCCGGAACATCCCGCTGCCATTCCCATAACCATGGCAAGCGCCAGCACGGCTGCCAATAGCCTCCATCTTTTCTTTTTCATAGTTCTTCTCTCCTTTTCTTTTTATTTTCACAGGATAAGATTCCCTGTAAAATATCTTCTGTATTACTTGATCACTACCGTATTTTTTCTGTCAAATGAGATCACTACCACGACAATCAGGATGATCCCCTGCACAAGCTGCTGGGTAAGCCCGTCAATGCCCATCAGCGACATTCCGTTCTGCATCACAGCCATAGCAATACTTCCGACAATTGCGGCCCGGAACTTTACAGACCATCCTCCCGAAAGAGGCATGCCGCCAAACAGTACCGCCAGAAGTACTTCGAATTCAAAGGCATCCCCGGTCTTTGATGAAGCAGTGCATGTCCTGACAAGGCTGAAGAATCCGGCAAGCCCGCAGAGCAGTCCTGAGATCATGAACGCGGTCATCCTTACTCGTTCAACCGCAACTCCCGACTGCCTTGCCGCATCAGAGGACGCCCCCACCGACCGGCACGCCTTTCCATAAGATGTATAATCAAACAAAATATAAAATACTACCGCAACGATGATAAATACGGTGATCTTAACCGCGCTTCTGTCATATATCCGCTGCGTAAGCGGAATCCCCACCGATCCATTTAGCAGATATGTGGTAAGGCCTCTTGCGATGAATGAGACTGCCAGTGTTCCGATAAAAGATTCTACTTTAAGCCTTGATACAAGCACTCCGTTTAATGAACCGATCAATAGTCCTGTAAGAAGGCATGCCGGAAGTATCCATACGGTATGTATCTCTGCCGAAAAGGCTCCGATGGCGGCCGAGAATCCCAGAATTGCCCCCACAGATAAATCCAGTTCCCCAAGCGACATCAAAAACATGACTCCGACAGAACCCAGTCCAATGCTGAAAAAATTGTTGAAAATATTCATCATATTTCTGGAACTGATCAGCCTTCCCTCTGTCAGCACATGAAATATAATGACTACGAGCAACAGCCCGATAAATGAAAAATAACTGCCCATAAAATTTCTGACACGATTTTTTGCGTAACCCATCTTCATCCTACTGCCTTCCTATATCATTTTTTGTATCAGCTTCGCCTCTGTCAAACCTTCGGATCTTAAAAACTCTCCGGAAAGCCTTCCGTCTTTTAATATAATAATCCTGTCGCTCATCCCGATCAGTTCCGGCAATTCTTCAGAAATCAGAAGAATCGACTTCCCCTCACTTTTTAATTTCTCTATCAGCTGGTAGATCGAGGCTTTCGTTCCAATGTCAATCCCCCGGGTCGGACAGTCCAGAATCATAATCTCTGATCCTTTCCCCATCCACTTGGCCAGGACTACTTTCTGTTTGTTGCCCCCGCTTAAGGTATTGCAGAACTTTTCCACTGACTCTGTCTTCACTTCCATCTCCCCGGACCATTTCTGGGCAAGTTTTTTCTCGCTTCCCCGGCTTATGATTCCTCCTTTAGCCAGATTTTTAAGCGAAGGAAGACAGATATTATCTTTGATACTGCAGATGGTCATCAATGCCTCTCTGTCGCGGTTTTTTGAAAGGTATGCGATTCCATGCTCCACAGACCATCTCGCGCTTTTCACCTTGTTTGCGCCGTTCATCAGCACCTGTCCCTGATCCGGTTTCAGAAGGCCGAACATTGCTTTTCCAAGATCATGCATTCCGCAGTCGCTCAGTCCTCCCACGCCCAGGATTTCTCCTTTGTGCAGCACCACATTGATATCCTTTAAGGACTGGCAGCAAAGATTCTTTGTCTCAAGCGCTGCTTCTTCCTGATAGTTTTCTTTCTCATCCTCACGGTAGTAATGCGCAGACATCTCACGGCCGATCATCAGCTGCTTGATTTTTTCCTCCTCGAATTCATCCTTCGAAAGTTCTGCTGTCAGCACGCCGTCCCTTAAAATGGTCAGGGAATCGCATATTTTCATAATCTCCTCAATATCATGGGAGATAAACAGGACCGCTCCGCCCTGGTCACGGATATTTTGCATCAGCTTATATAGAATTTCTCTACCGTTTACCGTCAGGGCTGTCGTCGTCTCATCTACGATCCACAGTTTCGGCGAGGTATATAACGCTCTGGCCAGTTCGACAAGCTTCCGTTCTTCAAATGTCAGAGTATCAATGACTGCGCCCGGGTCAATCTCTGTCACGCCGATACTTTCCAGCATCCGTTTTGCTTCCTGATTCATCTTTTTTACATTTAATACGCCAAATTTAACAAAATCAGCCTCTTTTCCAAAAAAAACATTCGCCGCAACCGTGATTTTCCCTACTGTTCCCTGTTCCTGTACCACCATGCTGACGCCTTTATCCATCGCGTCGATGGACCCATTCGGCACATATTTTTCTCCCTCCAGGTACATTGTCCCGCTGTCGGCCTTCTGGATCCCGGCGCAAATGGATGAAAACGTAGATTTGCCGGATCCATTTTCACCGATCAGCCCCTGGATCTCTCCTTTTTTAATTGTGATCGTGACGTTCTTTAATGCCTGGGTACTGCCGAATGATTTGCTGATTCCTTCTCCTTTAAATAAATAATTATTACCCATCCGTATTCCTCACACCTTTATCTTTTTCTTGTATTTATTATAGAATTCTGAAAAAGAATACGCACCGTCACAATCTTCATTTTTTGTTCGTTTTTTGAATATCTTGTCTGTTTTTTATGTCGTTTTCACAAATTTATTGTGCACATTACCCCATCCATCAATGCTCTTCGAAATATTCTCCTTTAAATTTCAGAGTAATCCTTGTCCCCTCATTCTCCCCGCTTTCTATGCGGATACCGTCGCTGCTTCCATACAGATAATAAAGTCTCCGGCCGATGTTAGACAGTCCGATCTTTTTGCCTCTTTCTTCCGGCTGGTATATCTCTTCTCTCACAGCCTTCAGCCGGTCTTCGCTCATCCCGATTCCATTGTCGCTTACTCTTAGGATCAGATCCTTTTCGTCCCTTTGAATCTCTATCTCGATTTTCCCGTTCAGCTCTCCGCTCTCCTCATCAATCAGGCCATGAAACAATGCGTTCTCCACAAGCGGCTGAATCATATTCTTTGGGATCTGCTCCGTCATAAGTTCATTTTCAATCTTCCAAGACACTTCCAGATCTCCGTCATACATGTATCTCTCGATGACAAGATACTGTTCCACCACTTTTCTTTCATTGGCTATTGTATCCGTCACCTGGATGTCATTGACTCTCAGCCGGTCCTGAAGAATCGAAATCAGGGCGGAATTTACTTTGATGACATCATTACACCGGCCTCTTCTCGCAAGATAATTGATACTGTTAATCGTATTGTAGATAAAGTGGGGATCTATCTGGCTGATCAGCAGGCTGAATCTGATCTGCTGTTCCTGCCGCTCTTTCTTTGCGAGCAGTTCCAGGCTGTCTTTTAAGTCTACCGTCATCTGATTAAAGGTCCGGCTCAGCATACCGATCTCATCCTCTGGAAACTGCGTAAGCTTACAGTCCAGATTCCCTTTTGCGACCTCTTCCATACTGCCTGAAAGTTCGCTCAAAGGTTTCAGTATATTCCCGATTGCTTTAGACAGTATTCCGAGAGTCACAAGCGTAAACAAAAAGAGTACCGTCATAATCCCAACGACATAAAAGGAAAAAGACATAAAAATAGTCTTGTCCGCGACATAAGAGATGACGCGCCATTTGCTGTTGAGCGAGGTTTTTACAAAACCGGTTCCTCCTGCCACCGCTTCCAGCGTATTCATCTGATCTGATGCCGCCGCCACTACGGCCTGTTTCTCCCATTTCTTATCCCCCACCGATATGAAGATCTTCTTTTCGCTGTCCGCGATCGCCGCATAATCAAGTTGTTTCCCTGCCAGCACCTGAAAATCCCGGATCATGTCATTTAAGTCCATGAATACGGTATAAGTATATTTTTTATTGCCGTAATAAAAGTTCTTAAGATAGGCGGCCGTGTAATGGCTTGTATTATTAATATCCACCTGATATACCTCGGATACTCCTCTTCCATAGGTTGTACTCCGAAGTTTTTTATACCACTTGGACTTCACCAGCTCCCTGTCCTCTTTCTCAACTTTGTTCAGGGAATCCAGCATGACGCCGCTCTCATCTGCAATCAATACACAGCGTACCGTTCCTTCATAACTGATCAGGTTATTCAAATGCAGGGAGGCGACATTTTTCGCCTGTGTAGACGGGATTTCAAAATAGCGCAGAATCTCTTGATTCTGCGCTACAGATAGTGCGAGATTTTCTGTATAATCCTGGACAAAGGCAATCTGCCTGTCGATTGTCTTGATGACCTCCGCATTTGTATCTCCAGCCCCATTTACCGCATCCTGCTCCATCTTCGGAATAAACAGGCCGTAAGAAAGCGCGACGGACGCAAAGAACATCATTACTCCGACAATGATAATGCGTCCTGATATTTTTTCTCTGATCGATTTTTTCATAATCTACAGCCTCCTGTTATCTCTCTGCCAGTTTGTAGGGTAAGTCCCCGTCATTTTATAGAAAATCTGGCTGAAATACTGGCTTGACTGATATCCAACCGCAAGCGAGACTTCGTAAATCTTCAGCTCGCCTTCTTCCAGAAGTTTCTTTGCCTCCTCGATCCTGACTTCTGTAATATAACCTTTTACTGTTTTCTGTGTCTCTTTTTTAAATATCCCGCACAGATGGCCAATACTTAAATGAACACTGTCCGCAATCTCATTGATGGAAAGCGTATTCTCCTGATAATGCTTAAAGATATATTCCATAGCCAGAACAACAGGCCTTGAATATTCCCCCAGCTGCATCTTCTTTTTTCCGGAGATTAAAGTTTCAAACTGACGCTGGAACCACGCTCTGATATGCCGGCTGTCCAGCCAATCCGAGAAATTAGAGGCAGTGCTGAAATCCTGTCCCATCTGTTTCGGCAGATGGGCATAATTCTTTTTCAGCAGCATAAATAATTCCCTGGATATCTGTTTCAGGCCATGGTAATCAAGGCTGCCCTCCACCTCTTTGTAGATTACATCCAGATATTGCGCGATCCCATCCATATCTTTGCTGTCAGTCAGATTCTGGATGAGCCCGGTATCTACTGCCGGATTCTTTTGCTCCCCCTTCGTATCGGGCAGGGATATCATAGAATAGATCCCGCCGCTGCCAAGCAGATATTTTCTCCGGAAGCATTCCTTTGCGCCGCGGTACAGCCGTTTCAGTTCAGCGATCGTCTGTTTGCGATCCGCCACATATACGGTAAAAGAGTATCCCAGGGCTGTCCTAAGCCGCTGCCTGATTTCTCTGGCATAAGCCTGCACTGTCTCTGTGATTTTTTTCTGGGATACTTCCGGAATATCCAGAATCACCAGCGTCCTCCCTCCCGGCAGATCACTGACCGCAGCCATCTCAGATTCATCCATATACTCCGGCACTGCGATGGATGCGATCTTTTTCCCGGAACAGATCATCTCCTCGGGAACTGTGTCATCCGTAAATACAACCGGCAGATCCTGCTCGATAACGATATACGCATAAGCCTTCCGGTACATCCCGGAATAATCCGCGCCTTCCTCCCCGTCAGGAAGTTCCAGATATTCCAAAAGCTGTTTCGTCTTTAACATATCCCGCAGTTTATTCTGTCTGCTGATATCCTCGAATAATTTCTTCAGAAGCTGCGCAAATGTAACTTCGTCCAACGTGCTTTTTATCACATAATCCTTTACCCCATATTTGATCGCTGTCCTGGCATATGTAAAGTCCTCATATGCTGTCAGTAGAAATATGCACACTTCCGGTGCCGTCTCCCGGAGCTTCCTGATCAGTTCCAGACCGTCCATGAACGGCATCCTCACATCAGTAAAAACAACCTGCGGCAGAAAGGTTTTGAATTTTTCAAGAGCCTGTTTCCCGTTAAAAGCCGTTGCTACAATCTCAAAACCCAGCGCTTCCCAGTCGACCAATGTTTTTAAATCTTCCAGCACCAGTTTTTCATCATCCACAATCATTACCGATATTTTCTTCATACTCATTCTTCTTCCTTTAACCTTGCTGATGGACCGTCTCCATAAACCGGGTGACCAGTTCCCGGTCGACTGGCTGCTTCAGGTCTGCCCCTTTCTTAAATCCACTGCCGATCACCGCTCCGTCAACATAAGGCCACAGTTCCTTCACATTCGCTTCATTCAAGCCGCTTCCAATCAACAACGGTATGGAGAGGCGCTCCTTTACCGCAAGGATACTCTGTACATCCGGCGCTGTTCCAGTGGCGCTTCCGGTAATCACAGCCGCATCTGCCATACTCATCTCCACGTCATGGGCTTTTTCCCAAAGGGTACGGTCTGCCGTAACTGCATGGCTTCCATGCTTCACCTGGAAATCCCCGAATATCATCACATGCTCTGCGCCAACTGCCTTGCGGTACCGCAGAAGCCTTGGGCCGATCGCATCTACATAGCCGCTGTTCGAGATGTACCCATTCGCCAGATTAAACACCCGAACCCAGTCTGCACCACATGCCTTAGCTGCTGCCACCGCCTGGATTCCCCCATTCAGGTGGATGTTAATCCCCAAGGGAACCTCCGGATGTTCCCTGCGGACCGCGCATCCTGCCGCAGTCAGAAATGCGGTAGTCTCCGCACCAATCTGTTCCGGCAGAAGGAACGGCCAGTCAAACTGATTCTCAATCTGCAATCCGTCTACCTTCCCGTCACACAATGCTTCCGCATCCGCAAGCGCGGCCTCAAGAATTTCCTCCCAGGAATCCTTGCACCCCGGACTGCCTGGTAACGCTTTTAAATGTACCATACCTATCACCGGTTTTTTGCTGTTAAATATTTCCGAAAACATAACCCCCTCCATTTCTTCTGCGTACTTTCCCAGTTATTCTTCTGCCGTGCCGGTTACCTGCACCAATACCTGCCGTTCCCTCGGCCCGTCAAACTCATAAAAATACAGGTACTGAGAGCCGCCGAGCACCAATTCATTCTCATGGACAATAAACGTGATCGAATTGCCAAACAATGCGGACTTGATATGTCCCGCGGCATCTGATGGCGGATCGCACTGGTGATGAAAATCCGTCCTGACTGGTACCATCGTCTTCACCGTATCGTTTAAATCCAGAAGCCCCTTCGGATCAATCCCCGAGTAGATCACAAGACCGGCTGTCGTGTGAGGTACGAATACGCAGCAGAGTCCTTCCGACACGCTGCTCTTTTCTACAATATCTTTTACCATGCTGGTAAGGTCCAGCACTCCGTGCTGATCTGATTGAATCTTTAATACTTCCATATTTTCTCCCTATCCTTTATACATTCCATCCTGCAACCGGGCCTGTATATAAAAGGTCAATCACCTTTTTCAGGTTGACATCGTGAGGCGCATCCGGGTCTTTATAGGATAGCCGGGACAGTTCGCAGGCAAAAAGCTGAACAACGACCATTGCGCAGATGCTGCTGCCCCATTCTGTAAGTTCCTTTAAATATGGTGCCACACTGATAAAATTCTCTGAAGCCTTGCCGCAGGGGACATCTCCCACAGCCAACACTCTTGCCCTCTGATCCTTCGCATATTCTGCCACCTGTATTTCCCTGTGGTTTGAACGATTATTCGCAATGATGATCACCGCATCGGAACTTTTTACCGAAAATCCATGCAGATGCATGTATTCCTCTGCGTTACAGAATGTCACATGTCCCCGGGAGGTCTCTACGATCTTGGCCGCCCCCACCATCGCCGCACTTCTTGAAGGGCCGCTTCCTACATAGGTATAACACCGCGCTTCCAGAAAAGCCTGGGCGCCCTGGCGAAGGAGTTCTCTTTCTTCCTTATATATCCGTTCTATCATCTCCGGCACCTGAATCATCAGTTCTTTTTTTAAATGTGCAGCCGTCTTTCCATCAACGGTCCCTCTTTTATCCGCAAGCACAGCAGCCAGCTGATACATCAGCGCAAGGGCGCTTGTTGTCGTCTTTGTCGGAAATGTTCTGGATACTCCTATGGAAGTTGTGAGCAGCACTTCGCTGCTGTCTCTTCCCAGAGGACTGTCCTGATGATTGGTCACGCCAATAGCAATGCCCCCATTTTCCAATACGTATTCCAGAGACTTCAGGACATATAAGGATTTTCCAGAGGAACTGAATAGGATCACCAGCGTCTGTCCGTCAGCCTTTGGCTTCTCCAAAAAAAAGTCATAAGCCTCATAACCGTATGCCTCTGTTCCCGCTAGTTTCCGAAACGCCTCTGCCGCAGCCAGACTGATAAAGTAACAGTCGCCGGAACCGACAATATATACTTTCTGTACGTCCCTGTATTTTTCGGCCAGTTTTTCTATCTCGCCTTCCAGTTCAGCCATGCTGTTTCTGACTGCGTCTGCCTGTTCCAATACTTCCTGTGGAAAATAATACTCATTCCAATCTCCCATTTTCTTCCTCCTGTCGTCCTGTCTTTTTCTCATTTTTTTCTTCCAGTTCTTTTTCGTACTCTTCTAGAACTTCCAGAATCTGCCCTTTCCTTGGCATGTTTCTCGCCCCTGTCTTTGTGACCGCAATTCCGGCAGCCACAGACGCAAAACGCATTGCCTTCTCCACCGAAGCCCCTTCGGCCTCTGCTGCGACAAATGCTGCCATGAATGTATCTCCGGCACCGGTCGTATCCGTCGGACGGTGTTTTGTCGCCGGAATCTGATACCTCTCCACCTCCTTTTCATCCATCCATTTTGATCCTTTTCCTCCGCATTTCACAATATAGCACTGCCCTTTCTTGGGAGAAAGGCCAAGCGCACGCATCTCTGTCTCCCCGGTAAGCACCACGTCGCACAGATCTGCCAGTTCTCTTGTCGCTTTTTTGATCTCTTCCGGAACCTGGTCTGCCGGATAGCAGAGATTCGGATCAAAATACAGCTTTGCCCTGCCCTTCCATCTTCTTGCCGCCAGAATGGCCGACTCCTCCACTGGATGCGCGCCTATGATCACTCCGGTAAAACAAAGCGCATCGGGATTCATCTCTTCTAAAAACAAAAGATCTTCCGGCTCTATAACTTCAAACGCAGACCCTTTGACCAGTACATAGATTACCCGCTCTCCGTCCTCATCCACCATTATCGGCACTGCCCCGGACTTCAAGCCGGCAGTAACCTTCACATGCTCTGTATTTACCCCGGACTGCTTTAATTCTTCCAGCAAAAATTCCCCGTTTTCATCATCTCCCAGGCCGCATACAATGGAAGCCTCCATTCCGAGAACCGCAAGTCCTGCCGCAATATTGCCGCCCGTCCCTCCGCTGTTCCTCATAAATGAGGTTCCGAATGTTCTGCCTCCCGTTTCCGGAAATCCCTGTACTTTAGAGATCATGTCCGCAAATACATCCCCAATCACGACCACCTTTTTCGCTCTGTCCACAATTCCCACCTCATTCCTCTCTTCTTCGCATCACGACCGCATGTCTGTAGCGGTCGGATCGGTATATCACTTTGCTGTATTCTACCAGGGTTCCCTCCTGGCTGTAGGATTCCCTCTCAAATGCCAGAAGAGGCGCATTCTCTTCTACATCCAGCGTCTCTGCTTCATATTTGCCTGCCGAGACTGCCCAGATTTCTTCCTTTACTTCTGTCACTGCTATATGATAATGTCTCTTCAGATTCTCATACATGGACTCTCCGTCAAGCAAAAGTTCTGCACCTTGCTCTCCCAGGATCTTCCCCGGCAGATAAGAATCATTGATCGACACTGGCTCATCATCCGTGCCCCGCACGCGATAAATGTGTACTGCCTCCTCTCCGGCCCCGATTCCGAGTTTTTTCGCAAGTTTCTCATCTGCCCTTATAATCTCAAAAGACCGCTGAAGTATCTGGGGCTCATATCCATGACTCTTTACGATCTCTGTAAAACTCAGCAGATTTGGATTATTATCGGTCAGTCTTGAATATGCAACCTTTGTTCCCTTGCCACGGACAATATAGAGATAGCCATCCTGCACCAGCTCGCTGATTGCGCTTCTCACCGTCGTTCTGCTGACTCCATATTCTTCTTCCAGTTTCTTTTCGCAGGGCAGATATTGCCCCCGTTTATAATCTCCGCACTGTATCTTCTTCTTAATATCATCCCGCATCTGCTGATAATATGGCCTGCCTCTTCCCATATAATCCCCCTCTGTATCATGTACTTGGCGCGTCTTTATGACGTCATGATGTCATGTTTTCTTTATTTTATAGTTGAAGCGACAGTTTCACAATGCGGGAATCTGATGATTTTGTTCGTTATCTTCCGGTCTTTGCGTTACTCTTCTCAGATATAACTTAAAAAAGTGGCGTCGGAGTTCTTGCTCCAACACCACTTTTCGTACTCTGAACCGACAACCACTGTTTGTCGAAAAAACCTTTTATTTTAATTTGTTTTCTAACATTTCTTTGATGACTGCAGGCTCGACGATGCCTTTTAATTCGCGCATGCAAGCGCCAAATACAGACTGGATCGCCTTCGCCTTGCCATTCTTATAGTCCGCGACTGCCTGCGCATTATTTTGGATCGCCTCATCAATGACCTTATCAACCACAGCCATATCAATTTTTTTGTCAAAGCCATTCTCCTTACAGTACGCGACAGGATCTACGTCTTCTTTAAGTACAGCCACCAGGATTTTTTTGCCGGATACGCGGTTGATCTCGCCCGCATCTACCATTTTGATGATTGCCGCTAGTTTTTCCGGCGAAATGGATAGTTCATCTATGGTCTTGCCCTCTTTGCGCAAGAGGCCTACGCTCTCTGTGAGAATCCAGGACGCTGCATCTTTGGCGTTACATCCAAGCGCGACAACCCCATCCAGAAGCTGGGAAATATTTTGATTGGCTATGATCATATCTATTTCTTTTTCTGATATGCCGGCTTCGCTATACTCCACCACCTTATCGTTGATTTCCACAGGCCTGTTCTTCTTAATCTCCTCAATCCACTCATCATCAATAATGATCGGCATCAGATTGGCATCCGGGAAATAACGATAATCCGCTTCTGTTTCCTTATTTCGCATAGCAAAGGTCTTGCCGCTTGCGTCATCATAACGTCTTGTTTCCTGAACCAGTTCTTCTAATTCATACTCGATCGCGTCCATATGTCTTTGCGCCTCATAATTGATGGCTTTTTCGATCGCTTCAAAAGAACTCATATTTTTGATTTCAGTCCGGACGCCAAACTCCTGGCTTCCTTCCTCGCGAACCGAAATATTAACATCGCAGCGCATCGCGCCTTCCTCGCATTCAGAAATGCCGCTAAAGCGGAACATGGATTTTAAATTTGTAAGGTATGTGATAACTTCCTCCGCACTTCTAAAGTCAGGCTGGGTTACGATCTCAATAAGCGGTACGCTGGTACGGTTAAAGTCCACATAAGAGTAACTGCCGCTATGAACCAGCTTTCCCGCATCCTCTTCCATATGGATCTGCTTGATGTGGATGTCACGGACGCCTGCGGACGTTTTTACCTGTACGCAGCCATTGGTACAGATCGGATGGTTGATCTGGGTGACCTGGTATGCGCAGGGCAGATCCGGATAATAATAGTTTTTCTTGTCAAATGTCGTATATCTGCTGATCTCGCAGTTTAACATCAAGCCGGCAAGAACCGCAAGTTCTACCACTCGCTTATTCATTACCGGAAGCATGCCCGGCATGCCGGAACAGGCCGGACATACGCAGTCATTCGGAGTCTTCGCCGCGGCGTGTCCCCCGCAGGAGCAGAATATCTTAGATTCGGTTTTTAATTCAACGTGCGTTTCAAGCCCGATTACAACTTCATAATTCATACTTATTCACCTTCCTTTTCAACGGCTCCAGCCATACTTAAAAGAATGCTTTCGCTAAAATGTCCGCCCATTAACTGAACTTTGCGGCTAACCAGGGCAGGAATCCCGATCAGATTTGCCACGGAGGTAAATATGCTTTCTTCATAAACCTTTTCAAAGGCCGCATAAATATTATAACGCTCGTAACTTGTTTTGCTGCAGGCAGGCGTAAGAACCGCATCGTACTCTTTCATGAGCGCCGCAAACTTTTCCGCCACGACACGGCGGATTCTTAACGACTTATCATAACAATCCTTATACCGGTTCTTGGAAAGAACGTCAGAGCCATATAAAATAACTGCCTTCGTAAGGAAGTTAAACCCTTCCGTTCTGGAATTTACATACAGTTCATCAATATTTTTATAGTTCTCTGCACGACGTCCATATTTTACGCCATCAAACCTGGATATATTATTACAGGTTTCCGCGGACATGAGAATCTGCCATGCCGTATTCGCCATCTCAAAAAAGTCGCAAGAGATTTCTTCCACGGTCACGCCCTTGTCCGTGAGTTTTTTGGCAAACGCTCTCACGTTTTCTTGCGTGTCCGCATCCGCGATTTCTAATAATTCTTTGACGATGCAGACACGTTTGCCAGCGATATCCTCGTCTGTATGATATTCATAGGTCTGGGTCCTCAGACTTGTTCCATCTTTATCATCGTGGCCTGCAATCACACCCATCACTTCTTTTACGCCTTGGGTGTCAGGCGCGTATACGCCTACCTGCTCGCCAGATGCCGCTGTTGAAATGATTCCATAACGTGACACCGTCCCGTAGGTGGGCTTAAGGAAATCTACATTTGCAAGAACCGCCGCACGTCTCGGCGCGCCATTTACATCCACTCCAAGCGCTGCTTTCACATCGGATTTTGCTACCAGCGCTGCTGCCGCGCCTTCCAGTTTCGTATCTTCCTGTGCATAGTGGGAAAATTCACCCACCAGATCCAGCCCGAACTCGCCCACATGGCATTTCCCGGATACCAGGTATCCGTTCTTCTCCAGGCGCTCTACTGCCTCAGCGCTGAATAAAGGCTTGAATCCCATCAGAATTTTCGAGCCATACGTTGACTCGGCACCCTTCACAAGAATGCTGTCATCCACGGCAATGGTGCCGTTTTCATTTATTTTTGCTGCATAATATTCCATATCATCCACCTCACTTTACAAGTCTTGGAACCTGCCAACTATTTTCGTTGTGCATAGGCGCGCCTTCAAGTAAACTTTCTCTTGTAAACAATTGTTCTCTGACATCCTCACGCAATACATTGTTCATAGGCATTACATGAACCATTTCCTCGACATTTTCCGTATCGACTTGCAAGAGGATCTCTTCTTTTTTCTTCATCCGGTCAAAAATGCCTTGTACTTCCGTGTCTTCTTCCTCTGTAAGGGATATCTGGTTCAACTGCTGCGCATTGGAAAATGTAGAGCGTTTTCCCTTCGCATACTTTCCATCGCCGCTTCCTGCGAAAGCATGTTTTGCCAAAGCGTTGGAATTCCCTAATAGATGGACATCCTCAAGCTGCTGGCTCGTTACTTCGCTCGGCGCGCCAAGCAGCAGATCCTGCGCATTTCCATTTAATGGGAATGCTATGACGTCCAGAATCTTCTCTTCATCCGTAAGAAGCATTACCATACGGTCAACGCCCGGCGCCATGCCCGCATGCGGCGGCGCACCGTATTGGAACGCGGTGTATAGCGCATTAAAACGCTCTTTCAGTTCCTGCTCATCATATCCGGCGATCTCAAATGCCTTCTTCATAATATCAATGTCATGATTTCTAACGGCGCCGGATGCCAGTTCGATCCCATTACATACCAGGTCATACTGGTATGCCAGCACTTCTGTAGGATCTTTGCCAAGCAAAGCATCCATACCGCCCTGCGGCATGGAGAATGGGTTATGCGTAAATATAGTCTCTCCTGTCTCCTCATCAATCTCGTACATCGGGAAATCCACAACAAAGCAGAATTCAAACGCGTCATCTCTAATAAGATCTAAGTTTTCCTTTTTCGCCAGCCAGGTACGGATCAAGCCTGCCTTCTTCTCTGTATCATTCTTCTTATCATCACAGATGAAGAACAAGGTCTCTCCCTCTTTGATATTGGTAAGGGAGGTAATCTCCGCTTTCTTTTCATCACTCAGGAATTTTGCGATAGGACCCGCAAATACCCCCTCTTTCAGAGTAATATATCCCAATCCGCCAAGAGCCACTTCATCTGACATCGCGTATTTCAGTGAATCTTCGAAGAATTTCTTCGATTTACCTCTACAATCAGCCACGATACCGCGAACCGGCTTTCCTCTAAATGCAGGGAAGGCCACATCCGCGAAAAATGCGGTTAAATCGCAGATTAATAGCGGATTTCTTAAGTCCGGCTTATCCGAGCCGTATGTCATCATGGCATCCGCATAAGTGATACGCCTGAAAGGCTTTTCTGTAACCTTCTTATCCGAAAAAGTTACAAATGTATCATAAATCACGTCTTCACAAATATTCAGGACTTCTTCCTGCGTAGCAAACGCCATCTCAAAGTCCAGCTGATAAAACTCGCCCGGGGAACGGTCTGCTCTCGCATCCTCGTCACGGAAGCAAGGCGCGATCTGAAAATATTTGTCAAATCCAGAAACCATCAAAAGCTGCTTAAACTGCTGCGGTGCCTGAGGAAGCGCATAAAACTTGCCCGGATGCTTGCGGCTTGGAACCAGGAAGTCACGAGCGCCTTCAGGAGATGACGCGGTAAGAATCGGCGTCTGGATCTCCAGGAAATCCTTATCCTCCATCTTGTTCCTTAAATGACGGATAATCTTGGAACGCATCACAAGATTGTCATGATTCTTCGGATTCCGAAGATCAAGATAACGATACTTAAGGCGTAATTCATCCTTAATATTTCTGGAACTGCTGACATCAAAAGGCAGCATATTTTTTGATTTGCCTAAAACCACAAGCTCGCTTACCACCAACTCGACAATACCTGTCGCGATCTTCTCATTCACCGTGTCCGGGTCACGCTTTTCAACCACCCCTTTTAAAGAGATCACCGTTTCCCGATTCACATTTTTCAATAATTCTTCGTTATGGATTACCGTCTGCGTCACGCCCGTATAATCGCGAATGTCAACAAAGATTACTCCTCCGTGATCACGAATCGCATCTACCCAGCCCGCAAGCTGAACCGTCTGCCCGACATGCTCCTCACGGATATCATTACAGTAAAGAGTCCTATACATCTGATTTCTACCTCCTAAATTAAATTAAAAAATCCCGAGAATACATATCCAATATATAATACGTATTCTCGGGACGAGTATACAAAGTAACCCGCGGTGCCACCCGTTTTGAAGCGAAAGCTTCCTCTTTTAATATCTGATTTTATACTTGATCATTACATGGAGCGTTCCCAAACTTACTACTCTTCTTAAACACGCTTCCAGTCGACGACGTGTTCTCCCTGTTAGAATTTCCCCAAAAGCTGAGTCTCCGTTTTTATACTAGCAAACATTCCTGGCTAAGTCAACCAAAAATATACTTTTCCTAGTGTCTCCAAATCCTAAGCTTTCATACGGCTCTAATCTCTATAAACGAATTCATCGTTGATTTCTCTATTCATAAATTCCTTCAGTTCTTCCCCTTCGTAGCCAAGCGCGCAGCCAACCAGCAATTTTACATAAGTCATCTCAGAAGTCATCGTCCATACCGGTATAGCACCGCACTTCAAAATGATGCCTGTAGATATGTAATTATACGCGTCTCTGTGGCAATGCTCAAGAAATAGCGGGATCGGAGGCTCGCACTCATCACATCGCTTTTTGAGCGACAGAATGGCCTGACTGGTGTACCGCTTCGATTCGTCGTCCTTGTATGGAGTCACCGCCATTGTGCTTGAATGGTAGGTGCCATGAAGAATCGCCTTGACCCCCTTCATGCAGTAATGCTCATAATCAATCCCAACATAAGGAATGATCCGAAGAACACAAGACGAGAGTTCAAAGTCGCGATACAGGTACATCTTCTCTTCGCCGGAGGATTTCCCCTTAAAAACAGCGTTCTCCTGGCTTACCTCAGCCATATCCGGACTGTAAAAATTCTCAGAACGGTTGGCGCACTGCAGCAGATGAGAACAATAGTGAATATACATACGCTGTGTTTCCCCGGACCCGTCAGTCTCCGTATTTCTATACACAGCATAAACATTAGGCTCTATCCCATTGACGATCAGTTCAACCGCAGCCCTGAAGTTCGCGTTGCCATTGGCCTCATCGTCATCCGGCGGAAGCTGGCTGGAAACCAGAAACACAGGAATCTTAGTGCCCGCCATCAGAATCGAAAGCAACGCTCCTGTATAAGCAAGAGTGTCCGTACCGTGCAGGATAATAACGCCATCATATTTTGAATAGTCATACGTTCTCATCTTAGTGATGAGGATGTTCCAATTACCAGTAGTCATATTCTCACTCAGAATGTCAAGGGGCTTCTCTTTGTCAAATGATACGCATTCCTCGGAGGAATATCGGGAATCGGAGGCTCTGAATTTCTTTTCGATCAGCGTATGCGCACGCTCTGCATCAGAGTCTCGCTTGCCTGCCTTGTCGGCGAATGAGCAGATGGTGCCTCCGGTGAGGATGATAAGGATGTTGTGGGGTTTTTTCAATTTAATTTCCCTCCTGATTTTTTTGATGTTGGTAGGTGATCGGGGTGTTCGGGGTGTATTGGTTTTTTGTTTTGATATCTTTGGTTTTGACCTTTAAAGGAAGCATTCTTTTTCCTGCCGATATGATCATTAGGGGTTTTTTTGCTATCGGAAGAGATGGTTTGTTGGTAGGATAAGAAGGGGTTAATAAGGTAAAATGATATGTTTAAAATTATTAAATTCCTTGCCTAGGTGGATATAATCCATCTTTTCTAATTGTCCCCTAAATCAAACATATACTGTTTCAATGTTGCCGCATATTTTCTATAATAAGCAATTGAATCTTGAAAATCTTTTTGAGCTTCTTGGGGTAAGTCATTAATAATCTCTTTCTCAACAAACTCTGCTATTTCTATCATAGCATCAGCCACATCTTTTATAATTTGTTCAAATGTGCCATTTAATGTATAATGCATCAAGCGGTTTCTATATTGATAAATATGTATACTGGCAGAAAAAGCATATTTCATTTCGCATATATTCTTTAGTCTACAAATTCCTGACTTAATATCTACACTTATAAAATCTCCTGCTAAATAATCTGAATATTTAGCCTTATTCAAATCAGAAAAAATAAGCGTCCAGTGTTCCCGCTCTAATCGATATTTAATAAGTAATTCCAAGCAATTTGCTAAATTCAATATAATGTATTTCATACATAATTCATCAAAATAGTCTTGGTTAATTAAATCCAAAAAAGAATCTAACTCTACATTTACCATTTCCATAGAATCATGTATATTATTCAAAAAGAAAAGTTCATATTTCATTATACACCACCTATCACCTTCATTTCTTTAGTAGTTATAATATAAACATTCTGCTTTTATCTATTTCTTATGTGATTCTGCTTATAACTTCGGCAAATTATTTAAACCCACTGTCTCCAGTGTCTGTAACTGTTGTACTGCTAATTGGTGCAACAATTTCATTTGTTCTTTCTGATACTTCCCTTGCTTAATCAAAACAGCATTATAACTTTCCAGGTTTGCGAGCACTAATAATTGATTTATTGTTGCCACATCACGCATGTTCCCTTTAACTGCTGTGTTTTCATCTTTCCACTGTTTTGCTGTTTTCCCAAATAAAAAAACATTCAACATATCCGCTTCGTTGGAATATGTATAAGCAATCTGCGCTGGAGCCAATTCTGGAGGAATCAAATTTTCTTTGATTGCAACTTTATGTATTCTGTAATTCAACTTGGAAATTTCTCTATTCAAATTCTACTTCAAAGACAACCGACTGTTTTCATCTGTCTTTAATCTCCTATAGTCCTTCATAATATATCACTGGAACTCAGGAGAAATCCAAGTTGCAAAAGACATGGCAATATCACTATGGGCATATGCTCCACCATAACGTCCTCATTTTGAAACTATACCAATAGCATCTGTCGCTTCTATCCACTTTTTTGGTGACATTGTAAAGGCATTTACTCCAGACTGTTTTTAACCCTCCTCGAATTTGAGGGGGATAAAATCTGAGTTATGAAATCTTTCCCATAATCCCTAAAATTCTATGACATCTCGATTCCTCATTCAATTTTGTATAACCGCTGTCGGTATATCCTCCGACCCCTCACTTTCATTCTCCCACATATCACGATATGACTTAATATAAAATTTGATGCAACTTAGATATGTATATATACTTTCCCCACACCTTTTTATATAAGCCTAAGATTTTTGCATCACAAGCAAGGTCTAACAAATAATCAAGCAAATATGATAATTCGTCCTTTTACACTTCCCGCCTGCACACATTTTCAACCAATAAAAAATAAACATCATATGCTTTTTTATACAGAGCGCATCTAACCAGAATGATTTATCTGTTCTGCAATTTGAAGTATACTTTCTTACATTAAATCACATATAATCCAATCATATTAGATAGCGATTGAATTTTTCCTTTCTACCAGGTTCTACTGGGTAATTCAATCCTAATCTGATATATTTACTTAAGTACTGTGGATCTGCATCAATCAAATTACAGTTTTGACTATTCTGAGGTGACTCAGACCATAGTTTTGCGTCTATTTCTGTTAATCAGCTTGTTATCACTTAACGTTTCTATTTCCGTGATTACACAGCCGTATTCCCTATAGAAGACAGCAGTGCTAAAATACATATCAGGAGGTATATCAAAAATGTCCGTGTACTTTGTTGGAACTGATATTTCCAAGTATAAATACGATAGTTGCATCATGTCCGCAACTGATCTGGCAGTTGTTACAAAGTTTACCATCAAAATGATAAGTCTGGATTTGAGCAACTCATTACAGTTTTACTTTCTCTCTCCAATCCTGAAGACATAAGAATAGGGTTTAAATCTACTACCCATTATACCCTCAATCTGGAACTTTTCCTTGAAAATGTCCACCACAACTTCATGGAAATCATTCCAGTTCTCATCAAGGAATACAAAAATCCACATCTCTCAGGCATACCAAAACCGATTCTGTTGACTGCGAATCAATAGTACGGTGATTAATGACAGTAGAGTACATCCCCATACAAAAGGATTTTACCACGCTTATTCCTTAAAGTCATTAACTCGTTTAAGAAATCGCTTAGGCCGCCCTGTATCTGTTGGAAAACTATGGGGCTGCTGAAAAATGGAACGGTTGAATTTCGCTTCCTATGAGGAACTCCGTTCCTTATCCAGAGGAAAATTTCCACTGATGTCATACCAACAATCTGCTGCACATAATCAATCAGCGCCTGATCCTTGCAGAAAAAGGTATCAAGGGCATCCAGCCACAACTGCTTTCCGGCATTCCCCGGAGCGCAGGTGGTCTGCTTTGTAATATAATCCTCCGATTCCGGTTCTTTTGCACCTTCCATACCGTGCATCAGATTATAGGTTGCTGCAGTAACATTCAAAAGATAATCATCTTTGTCCAGGTCACTGACTTCAATGGCAAGCATCGGCTTTGCAGCCTGCAGAGCCGAGACCACATACTTCATATCCCGGCGTTTCATGAGACCCCCAGGTACTGCTTTGCTGCCAGATATTTTCCGCACAACTTCATCTGTTCTCCCTCCAGCGTCTTTTCAAAACGCTTTCCTCCGGCAGTTACATCATTCTCATTTGCACCACTTGCAGTCATGGCATCCAGTGCCTGCTTGACCTTATCCAAGGCATCCTGAAGCTGCAAATCCAAAAACTCCTCCATCGCACCAACTGCTCTTTGCTTGGATTCCACCCAGTATTCTCCATTATATCTGAGATAGTCTGTAGCATCCGTGAAACGCGGTTCATTGCCATATTCACGAACCACCATCTTTGCCTGTCCAATGTCTGAGTAATCTGAAGGCTTTAAGGATTCATGAGCAAAATCATCGTTGTAGTTCTCCGGCGCAACATATCCTTCTTGGCTCTGTACCTTTGCTGCTAATTTACTGGCACTGCCCCAGATCAGCTGCAGTTCTTCATCCATAAGAGGCGGGTCACATTTCGCTGCCTCTTCCATAAAAATCTGATAGGCATGGTCGGTTTCCCCATAACGCTTGACCACCCTTCCTGCAAAACGGGACATGGTGCTGTTTCTCTGTCCCTGGGGAATGGCAGACATGGATGGTTTCAGCAAGCAGTCAATCGTAATTTCGCCCTCATGCCATACAATATCTTCACAGGCAGAACCATAAATAAAACGGGCAGCGTCCAGTGCATTTCCATCAAAGAACGGGAACTTATGATGGATGGCTGTTTTCAAAACTGCACAGGCATCTGCCGTATCAATCGGCTCATGGGGAAAATACACATGATGTCTCGGCCTTGCTGATTTGCCGTCTTTCGGTTTCATATTGTTGCGGCTCGATACCACGATATAGCTGACATTGGGGAACAGCTTTCATAATTCTCCGGATATATCCAATCATCTGGATTGTCGGAATGATCGTTATCGCAGTCCATTACATCCACATCCGAGGTGCGGAAATTATCGGTACTGCGGTAACTTTTATCAAACCAGGCACACACATGATCGTAACCCACTGCCGCCATGAAATCAACTTCATCTTCAATCACGCACCGATTGGGATAGATGCAGTTTTTCTTATTACCCTTACAGTTAGCGGTATACAGCGTTACTCTCATTGTCTGACCTCCTTAATTTTGTCCGAAAAATATCTGATTTTCTGTCTGCGCTTCTTTGCGATGCAGATTTCATGTGCCATCCCATCAGAAATGGTTTCCCCAAACACCCACAGTTCTTCACATTTACCAAGGAGTACATAATTGAAATGCATGGCAACCTCACGCTCTGCAGGATTGTCATCATCCATAAACTGCGGAAACAGCAGATGCGCCGCAATGGGAATCGTATTTTGTTCAAAAGCGAAACGGCTGTATTTCCTCTCGTTTGCCACATTCCTTACCGTATCTCCTGCATAAGGGCTACAAATATATACCAACGGATAAGAGGCAGCCTTTTTGTCAGCTGCCATCTCGTCACGATGGATATTGGTAAGTGCGTTATAAGTAGTCGGGTCATAATAACCCTCAGCATTGTACTTATCAATTCCCATCACTTACACCTCCTGTTCCATCAGCGGAACAATGCCGTCTTCCTTCAGCAAGCCATAGATAAAGAGTCTGCCCGCCTGCGTCCAATAGGTATGAACATGATTATGAAGTTCACCGTCTCCGCCTGGGGTGCTGAAGGTCTTAGTGCTTGTGTATCCTTTTTCCGCATACTTCTGATAAAGCAGCCAAATCTTACCCTGTTTATACTGCACACCATGTTCGCTGAGATAACGGTTCATACGATTGGCACTCCAGCCGTAGTCCTTTGCGATTACAGAAATCGCCACCAGATCTTTGCAGTTCAGCACCACATCATAATAGCTTGCCTTCGGTTTCATCTCTGTGATCTGCTGATTTTGAACAGCAATGGTGCAGATAAGTTCCGCATTTTGCTGTTTCACAAGAGTCAGCTGCTGATTCGCAAACTGCAGCGCCCTCGCCATAACCGCCTCCGGCGAGTTCCATGATTCTTCCACCTTGATGAAATACTGACGGAACTGTCTGCCGATATCAGTGCGCTGAATCATACAGAGCTGCTTTGCCATATCGATGGTCAACTGATGATCCGCAGCAGGTCTGCCTCCAGTACTTTCGCTCAAAAATGAGCTAAAGTCTATTCCCTCCATAAAACCGTATTCACACATTCTTGGAAACCAGTCTTTGTACGCTGTTTTTACTTTTAAAGCAGCATGAAGTTCTCGTCCACTCACAGTAGGGCGCTCACTGTCGAAATTGATTCTGATTAATTCGTCCATTACGAATTCCTCCTTAAAATTTTATAGGCAGAGGAAGTAATCTCCCTCTGCCTATAAGCGGAGAATCCGAAATAATCGAACCCCATATTTTTAATCTTTTTTGTAGAACATAGTCTCATAACCGTCTGCCCGCAGCAGCAGTCCTTTTATCCATTCCGGCGTTCTGCCCATCTGTTCACAGACAACCGAAAGGGAAGCATCCTTGCTGCATTCAATTACCAATACATCATGGATATGTGCCACGATAAAACAGTGCCTGAGCGTCTTCATGGCATACATCAAAATATCCCGGCTGATTGCCTGGACAATATTCTCCACGAACTTGGGACCGTAGCTTTCAATCCGCTCCCACTTTTTCGTACTGTCGACGCCCTCATAAGTCACGCTCTCGGAGCCGAACTGGTTTACTCCCATGCGTGGTTTGACATAGGATAAGGTTCTGCCGGAGGGCAAACGAATGAACAGCATCCCACTCTGACAGAAAATATGAATGTCCCCGATATCCGATGGTATCTTCTGCTTCACTGCATTTTTTACGGCCCGGTCAATATCCCACCAGAACTGCACGATGCGAGGATTGGAAGAACGCCAGGCATCTACCAATGGCTGTAGTTCTTCTTCCATAAGTCCCATATCCAAGGCTCCCATTGCTTTCAAGGCTCCCACCGAACCACCATAGCCGAGAGCCAGTTCTGCGATTTTCCCTTTTTGACGAAGGTGTCCGTTCACACCGTGCTTTTCCACAGGAACATGAAACATGGCAGATGCCGATGCACAATAAATGTCTCCGCTGTTTGCAAAAACATCCATACGCCACTGCTCTCCCACAAGGAAGGACAGCACTCTGGCTTCAATTGCAGAAAAGTCCGATACGATGAATTTGTATCCGCCCTTCGGTACAAAAGCGGTACGGATCAGCTGAGACAAAGTATCCGGCACATCTTCATATAACAGTTCCAACGCCTCAAAATTCCCGGACCGCACCAATCCCCGTGCCTGTTCCAAGTCCGGCATATGATTTTGAGGAAGGTTCTGCAGCTGTATCAATCTGCCCGCCCATCTGCCGGAGCGGTTCGCACCATAAAATTGAAACATTCCTCTGGCTCTCCCATCTGCACACACTGCATTCTGCATCGCCTGGTATTTCTTCACTGATGATTTTGCAAGCTGCTGCCGAAGGGAAAGCACCTCCGCTAATGGGGTAGGCGCTGTCTTTAACAGTTCTGCCACAGACTTTTTGCCGAGCGTATCCGTTTCCATGCCATGCTCCGAAAGCCACTGCTTCATCTGCATGACTGAATTGGGATTCTCCAGATTCGTTATCCGTTTCAGTGCTGCATGAAGTTCCTCCTTGGATTTTTCATCCATAGTGATAGCATTCTCCACCATCGTCATATCAAGGGCAATCCCACGGTCATTGATTTCCTGGTCGATATGATATTCATCCCATACGAAATCCGGTACAGGGTACCTGGACAACCGTTTTTGAATGGACATCTCAACTTCCACATCCCGTTTGTTATAAACCTTGAAGAGTTTCCATTTTTCCATGTCATGCTCCGGCAGGTTGCGAGTTCTCCCGCCATTGACCTTTGTCGGTTTACACGGAACACAGAAGTACCGAATGAGGTCTTTGCCTTCCTTCAGCTTCTGTTCTTCCAATCCTAGCACGGCACCTGCTCCGGCAAGGGATAACGGAAGTCCCATATATGCCGACCATATCATGGAGCATCTCCATGATTCCGGGGCAAGATAGTTTTGAACGGTATCCTCCTCTATGCTATAGCTGTAAAACTCCTGCGGATAATTCTTGCGAAGCCACGCAGACAGGCAAACTCGTTCAAAGGATGCATTGAAAGCCCATTTTGTCACAGAATCATCTGTCAGTGCCGCAATTACCTCTGCTGGAATGCTTTCTCCACACGCCAGATCAATAACCTGCACCTCCCCTCCATTTATGGCATATCCAAACAAAAGAATATCGAATGCTGCCGATTCCGTATATTTATATACACCGCATTTACTCAAATCGATATCGCTGTAAGTTTCGATATCAATGGAGAGCGTTTTAATTTCACCCATCATGTGCCACTCCTTCCATAACAAACAGGGCGGTCAAGATTGCTCCTGCCGCCCCGTCCGATTACTCTGCCTTGTCAGCAGACTCTTCTTTTTCCTTACGTTTGCGTTTCTTTTCCCTGTGATCATCAATGGCAGTTTTGATAAGGAACACGGCATTGCCGATAAAAGTTCCCATCACCGCCCCAAAACAGACCGCAAGCATCATACTCTCAACAGTTGTCATAATTTTTCTCCTTTCCTTATGCCAGGAAATCATCCTCATCATCACTTGCAAAATCATCCTCTGCACGGGACTTGCCGCCAAGAGGCTCTCCGTCCTTAATCTTCTGGAGATTATTCAGTCCACACGCAATACCCTTATTTCCGTTAGAGTTAAAGGCATAGAAGTTAATGGATGCACGGCCATACACACCGCTGTATACCTCGCTGCGGTCAATGATCGGCTGACGGTCAGCATCAACAATGCCGGGTGCCGATGCACTGTTGGCATTGATGAAGTATGCATCTGCATATGCCTCGTCATCCGGACGCTCCGTATCTCCATCACGAAGAGGGGTCTTCAGAACCGAAAGTGCGGGAACACTTCTGCCGTTTCCTTTCAACTTTGCTTCGCCTTCCTTGTAAGCAGCTTCAATCGCTGCCTGAATTTTAGTGATGGTCTTGGTATCCGACTTCGGAATAATCAGGCTGACGCTGTACTTCGGTGCGCCGCCGTTGATGCTCTTAGGCTCCCATACATTTGCATAAGACCAGCGAGTATTGGTGCCAGTGATAACCTTCATGGGATTTGCATTTTTTACATTAGACATAATAGTAGTCCTCCTTAATTTTCATCTTTGAAATCTTGATTTGCGGTGTTCATTACCGGACGTTTGTTACTCTCCGGCACAAGCGTTGGTTTACCCTGGGGCTTGTAAGTAAGGCTTCCAAGGATGCTTTCAAACTGTTTTTTGCCAAGTACGGATGTCATGGCTGTGATGCCAAGCAGCTTCTGTTCATACGGATTATAGCCTGCTTTTGTAACCGCTTCTGCCACTGCTGTTTCATCTGTATATTTGCGGTTGGAACGTCCCTCAACCAGTTTCCAGCCTGTCCACTGTTTTCCGCTGACTGCTGCCTGCAGTGCGTAATCCTTCACATCGCTGACCCATGCCGCCAAAGCATCTGCCTTTGCAAGTACCACTTCAATTTCTTCATCCTCCAGGGTAGGCGGCAACTCAAAATCATAACGGGCAAGTTCCAGGTTATACTCTGCACGTTTTCGGCAGGTGGCTTTTACTTTGCAGAACCGACAATGTTCTCCTGCTGCGAAATCACCCTCGCCTGCATAGGCAAGTTTGGCTCTTGGTATCAGGACATCTGCTGCCCACTGCAAAAGTTCTTCTTTGGAAATGGTGTATGTGCTGACATTCTCCCTGCGCGGCTGGAAAATCGTCATGCTGACAGTATCAATATCATAGATGCCGTCAAACAGCTCCAACGCTCCCAGGGCATAACAGAGCATTTGCGGATTTTTCTCTGCTTCGACAAGGATTCCTTTCCCGTGCTTGTAGTCAATCACCGACAGCGTTCCGTCTGCGATAATGACACAGTCTCCGGTTCCAAATCCCTCCGGCACATATTTGGAAAAGTCCAGTCTCTGTTCCACCAGGATAACCGGGTCAGAGCAGCTTTGCAGTGCCTTTACTCTCTGCTCCATCACATACTGGGCATAGCCCTCCGCACAGTTTTCCATTTCTTCATCAAAGAAGCTGAGGCTTTCTGTCGGATCAGCAGTATCCATTCCAAGTGCTGATTCCACTTTGTACTGGCAGAGGCTGTGAGCATCCGTACCTTGCTGTGCGTATTCGCTGCCCTGGTCTTCACAGTTTTCACAGAGCTTTGCAGACGGTGGGCAGTTTATCCATCGATGACTGGATGAGGCTGAAAGTAATGCGTGGCCCAGGCCAGCCTCTCTTGTGCCTCCGGCACAATTCACCTTCTGTCCTCCCATTACAGCACCTCCACTTCTGCAAGCAGTGATGCATATTCTTCCGGGGCAACATCTGACAGCTTATCAGCACCGTGTTTTACCAAAAGTGCTTTAACCTCTGCCGTATGCCCCTTGCGGGATTTATCCGCCAATACTGCGCGGACATCCTCCAGCTTCAAAGGCTTTTCTTCCTTTGGCGCAGGCTCTTCAGCAACTTTTTTTGCCGCAATTTTCTTAGGCTTAGCTGCCTTTACCGCTGGCTTTTCTGCCGGAGCGTTTTCTGACATTGCATCGACCAGTGCCTGCAGGCTGTCTGCCAGGGAACGGATATCCTTAATAACCGCAGCTGCCGCATCAAGCATTGCTGTGACTTTGCTCATGGTGTAAACCTCCTTCCTTGATTTCTCTGACATCCACAGATTCTACGGTCTGTCCGGGTTTTAAGAGGTACACCTGTGTGAAATCCCCAAACAGGAACCGAATGATTCTTGCCGGGAGTTTCAGGTTCGCACCTCGCAAAACTGTAGACTTCTTTCCGCTTTCATCAGAGACATTGATTGTGACCTTGTGTTTTACTGCCATATCAAAGGCTCCTTTCCGAGAGGTTGTTTTTCCTGCCCCTCTGTCTATAAGCCAAAGTGAGCAGGAAATCGAACCCCTGATTTTAAATTTTCTTTGCGAGATTTGCGTAAATCTTCTTCAGACGATTACGAATGGCGGCTTCGGTGACACCTTCCTCTGCTGCAATATCCACGTTGGTGCGGCCGTCATAAAACACCTTTTTGATGAGTTCTTGCTGCTGTGGCTGTAAAGTCTTGATTGCTGCTTTCAGCTTCTGCAGCTTGTCCTCATGCTCCGCCGCATCCATTGACTGAATCAGCTGTTCAAATGGATTTAAACTGTCATCCTTCAGATAATCATTGCGATCAGCTGCATCTTCTCCTTCACCGTCAGAATAGGAATCATAATGTACGGGAACGTGATAATTCTCTCTGCGATCTGCATCTACAAACTCATCGTCCTCATCGTGTAACAATGCAATCCAGGTGCTGTCTACATCTTCGGGTGTGAGAACAATTTTCTTGCCCTCTTCGGTGTAATAAACATAGTTGGTGCGGTTCTTATCCGCTGTCTTGAACTTTCTCATAAAGTCCCTGCCTTTCCGCCCGGATGGTGGCGGCAGGAACATAAAAGGAGCCGATGGATTTATGTGTCCACCGACTCCTGCACCTGAAAATGGCATGACAAGACACGGTGGGTACATCATCGGCTTGTCCACAGATATGACTCTGTGTTCAAACCTCCTATGTATCCCGCCGCCTTAATGCGCATCTCAGGCTGTGAGATTATTTGTTTTGATACTTTAGCGTTTGTCCCCAAAGGGGGAGAAATGAAAAGGCCGATTATTCAAATCATTCTCTTTTCATCTCTATTTCCGAGGTGTTATTTTCTTCTCGGCTTGGTCTGTGCTAATGCACTTCCAGCTACGGATTTAGAACTTTTTCCGTAACGGCCATCCTTCAGAATCTTGCTTGCAGTAGATGCAACTTTCTTCGAAGTCTGCTTTTTGTTCTGAGTCATCGCCACCACCTCCCTTACACTGCTTATTTTACGGTATTTTGAGGCAACCTTTTATGCCTGGGTTCTGCCTGATTCATGCCCGGATTTATGCCCGAGTGAAACAGACCGTTTTAAAAATTGAGATTCCTACATTTCGCATTTCTTTCATTTCATTTAAAATTGCTATTTTTTGAGTCAAACTTGCCTTTTATGGAGTTCTATGTTATACTGTAGAATAGTGAAGAAAACTGTTGATCTCACAAAACGGAGGAACTGAAATGAAGTTCAGCTATAACAAACTTTGGAAATTACTAATTGATAATGGAATGTTGAAAAAAGACCTTATGGCTAAAGCGAATATAACCTCGACCACTATGGCAAAGATGGGCAAGGACGGTCCCGTAAGCATGGAGGTACTCGGAAGAATATGCGTTGCCATGCAGTGTAACATCGGTGATATCGTAGATGTGATTTTGCCGCCCACCAAGGAGGCATCGAATTGATACGCTTCACATCCGGCTCGGTTTTTAAAGCAATCTCACTGTGTAAAACAGGGCGCAAATTCTCGGATGATACTTTAGCTGAGATGATATTTCCTGAAACATACACAACAGGCTATATTGCCCACGTAAAAGACTGCACAAAAAATCTGCCTGATGAAATCTTCCAATACATGAAAGACACTAATCAGGCAGATATTGCAGTAACTTTGCGCACTAATGCTACGGAAGTCTTTAATAAAGTGATAAAAAAGGATTCACAGCAAATCCTTATTGCCACCATTCAGAAGATACTGGAGGATGATGAGGGAATCGGAGATGAAACACAGATCGGTTATGACCCTAACTATATGAAGGCTCATATGATTGCTCTGACATCCGTTGACCCCGTTGAATTTCTTGCTAATGTGATATTCGGTATATGCAGTCAGCAGACAAATACCGAAGGCAAGCACAGTATCAAGGAATTAAATAAAGACTATATCGAAGCTTTGAAGGAGAAAGCAAGCCATATAACTTTTATCCTGCCAAAGCATTCTTCTACCAATGCATACCCGGAGCCAAGTACCACTTTCCCCGGAGATGATTATCAGATATTATACGAAACGCCAAATGGTGACCATGTAGTTGTTTTATATGAACGCTTCACGCATTCGTGGAATATCAAAAACACCGGTCTTGTGGAATGGGCAAAAAGATTGATGGTGCTTGCAAATAAAGACACTACCCGTATAAAGGCTTTAGAACCGTCAATTCGTATTCCTGACTTAAAGCCGGGCGAACACGCAACTGTTACCGCAAACCTTGATGCACGGTACTTTGAAGGAACACATGAACTTGTGTGGGAGATTCAAACAGAGGATGGACAATCCTGCTACCCCAATAAAGCCGGAGCAATTCACTTTGAAGTAACTGTGGAAAATAATTTGAAAGAGTCCATATAATCGGACACCACTTTTGATATGATATACATGGCAAGGATCATCCTGCCAATTACTGAAGCCAAGGAAGGAAAAACTATGGAAAATCAAACTTATAACCAAATCGTCAATTTTATATGGGGCATCGCTGATGACTGCCTCCGTGATATATATGTACGAGGCAAATACCGTGATGTTATTCTGCCTATGACCGTCATTAGGCGTCTTGATGTCATGCTTGAGGATACCAAGGAAAAAGTGCTTGCTATGAAAAAGACACTTGATGATGCCAAGGTCGATAACCAGTGGCCGGCTCTTATCAATGAAGCGGATGTCGCATTCTGCAATATCTCTCCGTTCCTTTTGAAAGACCTTACCAGCCGCCCGAATAAGCAAAAAATGAAAACCGACTTCATTGCTTATCTTGACGGTTTTTCTCCCAATGTTCAGGAGATACTTGAGAAATTCAAATTCCGCAATCAGATAGATACCATGATTGATGCTGGAATACTCGGCTCTGTGATTGAGAAATTTATCTCTTCCGATATCAATCTCAGTCCAAGACCTGTTTACAAGGATGCAGCACAAACCATCCTCAGACACCCAGCCCTTGATAATCACGGCATGGGTACTGTCTTTGAAGAACTCATCCGCAAGTTCAACGAAGAAAATAATGAGGAAGCCGGAGAACACTGGACTCCCCGTGATGTAGTTGAACTAATGGCAGACCTTATCTTTATGCCGATTGCTGACCAGATTAAAGATGCCACCTATTCCTGCTATGACGGAGCCTGTGGCACGGGCGGTATGCTCACCGTTGCGCAGGACAGACTTTTGACCCTTGCGGAAAGACGCGGGAAAAAGGTATCCATTCACCTGTTCGGTCAAGAAATCAACCCGGAAACCTATGCTATCTGCAAAGCTGATATGCTGCTTAAAGGAGATGGCGATCAGGCGGAGCATATCAGCTACGGCTCCACTCTTTCCAATGACGGTAACCCTACCAGACAGTTTGACTTTATGCTCTCCAATCCGCCCTACGGCAAGAGCTGGAAAACCGATGCAGAAAAGATGGGCGGTAAAAAAGAAATCCTCGACACACGCTTCAATACTTATCTTGAAGGCGGCGAGGAAATGGCGATGATACCGAGGACAAGTGACGGTCAGCTTCTGTTCCTTTTGAATAATGTGGCAAGCCGAAAAAGGTACTGAAAATGCTGTGACATCCTCCTTTGCACCTGTCACACAATTCAAATTCATCATAAACTGCGAGGACCAAACCATCAGCGTTTATAATGACCATACCAAATCTCCAGTATTCGTATGTAAGATAAATCGAAGTGGCACCTCTGTTATGGACTATATCCTGTTAATGGACCATTATGATGTGGAACACAAGCAAAAGACACTTGCATACTTCAGCGGAAAAAATGCTGCCATTGAGAACGCACGTGAATTTGCTAGATATCGACAAAAGCAAGATTCCCCGGAGTTGGCAAAGCTTGCTTCAGATATAAAAAAAGAAGTTCACGGTGATTATTTTCTTGCAGAACTGATAGAAAAGGGAGTAGCCTATCATATTGGCTATCTTCCATCCTCAATACGTCAACGAATCGAGCAATTGTTCAAAGACGGAAAAATCACGGCTATGTTCTGCACAAGCACTTTAATCGAGGGTGTCAATCTCCCTGCCGATAATTTGTTTGTTGCCAACAATTACAACGGCCGTCCCAAAATGTCCGGAGTAGAATTCAAAAATCTAATCGGACGAGTGGGCAGAATTAAATTCAATTTGTACGGAAATGTATTCTTCGTCACTGACAAAAAACGCACTACTGAAAAAGAATATCTTGAACTGTTGCAGGAGCCAGTACCAGAACAAAAACTCTCTGTTGTACAGGATTTGAAGCCAAAGTTGAAAAAGCATATTGTGGAAACTCTTCTATCCGGTGATTCTGTCATCGACAAATACAGTGAAAATCAACCCGAAGAAGAATATGTTATGATGAGAAAATTTGGCTTGATGCTTTTACAGGATATTATGGACGAGCATGAAAGTCTCGTAACACGTGAATTTGCAAAGTATCTGCCGGAGGATGGCGTTGAAACCATCAGGAATTCTTTTTCCAACAATAGAAGATACATAGATAACGATATCAATGTTTCCGCTGATCAGACACGGAGATTGGCACAGGCAATTCATAATGGAGCCTGTTTCCCGGAGGTATCAGACGGAAAATTCAGCCACAGTGTTGTACTTGGTTTTCTTGAGGATTTGAGCAAAATCTTTGACTGGGACAGATATGAATATTCCACCCTTGGTAAACGAGATGATGATGGCAGACATAGCAAATTATCGTGGTACGCCGTAATATTGGCTCAGTGGATGGAAGGACACGGTCTCAACTATATTATGAGAGCTGCCATACGGTTCAGACAGCAAAATCCACAGCGGTTCTATCTGAATTCCTACACGGTAGTTCGTTACGAAGATACTGCCGAACACAGAAATGTGGTGTTTGCGGATACTTTAGAGGTAATTGAGAATATTATCCTTTTCAGCATTTCAAATTACTTCTTACGGTTTGCCAATATGTATAAAAGTATCTACGGTGAGAAATCCCTCGATACAAACAACTGGTATGAGTATGTGGAATATGGCACAACCAATGAAACCACCATCTTTTTACAGAGAAACGGTTTTTCACGAGAATCAGCAACTTACATCAAGGAACATCTTGATGATTTCATTGCGGTAAATGAAGATAACGAGTTCCGCCTCAAAAGAACACTGCTTGAATGCGAAAACACAAATGTTAGAAATGAAGCAAATTCTATTCTTTATAATATTCCAAAGCTGTTCGAAGCAGAAGTATCTGATGTTAATGAATAGCAGATTGGGAACGCTTTTATGCTAAGGCGAGGTGATGTCTTCCTTAGCATAAAAAGCATTTATTAATTACTCCAATGAAGTCGGTCATTTTAACATAACAATCCTATCTCCACAACCCTACCCGTTTTCATCCTGTCAACTCAACCCTACGGAGAAAATCAGTAGATATGTTCCCTTAAAGAAAAATCCGTGATTTGATTCCCGGTATGCACCCGAACTCAAATCACGGAAATCCCCTTATTTCAAGCCTATTTCACACTCTACTTCTCAACCCTTGACATCAACACGACGCACTCAACGTGCACCGTATGCCCAAACTGATCCACGCCTCTCCCCCTAGCCAGCTCATACCCTTTCTCCCTCAGGAACTTCACATCCCGAGCCAGGGTAGCCGAGTCGCAACTCACATACACGATCCGATCCGGCTCCATATCCACCATGGTCTGAAGCAGCGATTCCTCGCATCCTTTCCTCGGCGGGTCCACCACGATCACGTCTGCATGGGCCTTCTTCCCATGCTCTTTCTCATACTGCGCATAATACTCCGGCAGCACTTCTTCTGCCTTGCCCACATAGAACCGGGCATTCTCGATCCCATTGATTTTCGCGTTATTCCTGGCGTCCTCGATAGCCTGGGGCACGATCTCCACGCCATAGACTTCCTTGGCCTTCTGCGCCAGGAATAGGGATATGGTTCCGATGCCGCAGTAGAGGTCCCAGACCGTCTCTTTGCCGGTAAGCCCGGCGTACTCAAGCGCCAGTCCGTATAGTTTCTCCGTCTGGACTGGATTTACCTGGTAAAAGGACAGCGGCGAGATCTGATACTTTATATTTCCTATATAGTCTGTAATGTAGGTCTTCCCCCACAGAGGCTCGATCTGGCTGCCCATGATAACATTCGTCTTTTCTTTGTTGATGCTCAGGGTAATGCTGGTCATTCCTTCGATCTTCGCCAGGCGCTCTGCCAGGATATCCCCATGGGGCAGATGATTTCCGTTGATCACAAGGCAGACCATGATCTCTTTCGTGACGAATCCGTACCGGATCAGCACATGGCGCACCAGGCCTTTATGCTCTGTCTCATCATAAGCGCTGATCTTATACTCTTCCATAAATGCAAGGATCTGCTTCAGGATTATTTCGTTTACTTCCACGCCCAGCGCGCAATCGGTATTTGGGATGATGCTGTGGGTCCTTCCGGCGTAGAATCCGGTTATGATGTGTCCCTCTTTGTCCGTTCCGATAGGAAATTGTGCCTTGTTCCGGTAGTGAAATGGGTTGTCCATGCCTACGATCGGCTCCATCGCCTGATCCAGCACTTCCGCCGGCACTTCTCCGATACGCATAAGGTTTCCCCGGATCTTGTCTTCTTTGAAGGCCAGCTGGCGGTCATACTCCATCTCCTGGATCTGGCAGCCGCCGCATTTGCGAGCCATCGGACATTTCGGCTGTTTCACCCGGTATGGGGATGGCGTAAGAATATTCATCAGCCTTGCATAGCCGTAGTTCTTCTTAGCCTTCATCACTTTAGCCTCCACCACGTCGCCGATGATGGCGTCTTTAATGAACAGCGTGTATCCATCTACCTTTCCGATGCCTTCTCCGTTAATTCCTATATCTTCGATCGTAACCGTAACCAATTCATTTTTCTGCATAAACATACTCCATTTCGTCAATTGGGGACAGGGCTAATTGCAATTGGGGACGTAACACTTTTGAAAAATGTTACGTCCCCTTTTAAAAAGTGTTACGTCCCTTTTTATATACTCGTCTTCCTCAGGTTTGACTCGAACAGGCGGTTGTAGCCCAGCCAGTCATTGGTGTTCTTATCTTTGAAGATCTCCGTCAGGGTCTGCATCTTCGCGTCCGTGCAGTCCGCAAAGTTCAGGGCCAACGCCTCCGCAAGGGCCGGTTTTTTCGGAGAACCGTATTCCAGTTCGCCGTGATGAGCCACGATACAGTGCTTTAACTCGCTCGCCAGTTTCTCCGGAAAGCCGGGGATGGTGCGGATCGCGTCGCTCATCATTTCCACGCCGATGATGATGTGGCCCAGAAGCTGGCCGTCGTCCGTATAGTCATTTTCCGGGAAGGTGGACAGTTCCTTGGTCTTTCCAATATCATGGCAGATCGCTGAAGCGTACAGCAGGTCTTTATTGAGAATCGGATAAGCGCCCACCATGTATTCGCAGAACTTTACCACGCTCAGCGTATGCTCCAGCAGTCCTCCCGCAAACCCGTGATGCACGGTCTTTGCCGCGGAGTGTCCCTTGAATGTCTTGATGAACGTCTCATTATTTACGAAATAATACTCTACTGCCTGACGCAGATAGGTATTTTCAATCTGGCTTACATAGCCAAGCAGTTCCCGGTACATTCCCTCCGTACTTTTCTCGCTGGTGGGCATGTAGTCCGCCGCCACATACTCGTCTTCCTGCGCCTTGCGGATCTGCTTGATATTGAGCTGGAGGTTGTTGTTATAACTGATCACTTCTCCATATACTTCTATAAAATCCATCTCGTCGTAATCTGCGATTCCGCTGGAATTGGGATCCCAGACTTTGCCGTCCAGCGTCCCTGTCTTATCCTGCAGGATCAGATTGTCGTATGGCTTTCCATTCCTCGTTTCAGCAGAACGTTTCCCTTTGCACAGGTATACGTTCTTAATAGTCTCTCCCTCGCAGAGGGTGTTGATGTACCTCATATGTTTGCCTCTTTCTAACTTATCTTATTCTTTGCTGCCGATCGTCACGCCGAAGTCTATATCCACATAGCCGCCTGCGCCTTGGCGATGCCCTCTGATCTTAATCTTCTTGCCTGATTCCAAGTCCATAAGCGCGGCGTGGTATGTCGCCACCGTAGCCACATCCGTGCCATTGATATTCGTAATGATATCGCCGCACTGGATCCCGGCCGTCATAGCCGGAGAATCGGTCTCCACTTCCTTCACATAGACGCCCTTGGGAATACCCTGGGCCTCGATCTCCTGGGTAACATCCACGCCCCGGATTCCAATGTAAGGGACGCCCTGTCCATTTAGCAAAAACTGCATCATCTCTTTGATGTCCGAGATGCCGAACCCGGTCACCAGGTTCATGCTGTCTTCCTCGGAAATGCTCTGGTCTATGATGCCGATAATCTCGCCTTTCAGATTCACGATGACGCCGCTTCCGTTCCTTGCCCCTGCAATGTCCGTACAGATCAGCCGGTATTGCCCATCTGCGAACTCTGCCGAATTCTTGCTGGAGGCCACCGTTCCAAATCCTACTGCGCCCGCATATCCAAACGGGCTTCCTAGCACGATGGCCGGGTCGCCTTTGGACACGGAGTTGGAACTGCCAAGGGTTGCCGCCTTGATCTGGGACCAAGTCGTATCTTGGATATCCCCCCGGCTTACCGCGTAGATTCCAAAGTCCAGGGTGCCGTCTTTTTTCTTCAGGTTAGCCTTATAACTGTGCCCGTCTGAAAATATAATATGAACATCGCCTGCTTCCTTTATAATAGAAGTCTTGCCAAATACCAGCAGTTCCTGCCCATTGTCTGCAATGATCAGCCCTGCCGTGCTGTTCTTATGGTCATAGGAATCGGTCATCCAGTCCTGATCGCCCGTGGTTCCGGCGATCTCCACCACCGATTTGTTGGCCTCGGAGGCCACTGATGTCAGAGACTGCTGCATCTGCCTATAGCTTTCTGCGTCCAGAACCTGCTGGGTCGCTTCCGGCTCGTCTTCCGGCGTGGCTTCGTCTTCTTCCTCTTCCTCTTCGGGAATCGTGACTTTCTGCGGATTGCTTTGAAATAACTCGTCCATCCATGGCTTGAACGCACTGAAACTAAGGCTGGCTACCAGACCAAATACCAGGCCTAGTCCGGCCATCCGGAAGATATCTTTTTTTACTTTCTTCTTGCTGATTGTCTCATCTTTAATCGTTTCCTGCAGAAAGGAATACTCCTGCTCTCTTTCTTCTTCCCGATTTATTTCTTCTCCTGGATCTTTATGCTCTTCCATAGACGCATCCTTCTCCTTTACAATCCTTTCTATAGTATACCTTATGGCGCTCAAATGTTCAATATTTATCCTTTTCTTTATGGGGCAAATAGGGTAGAATAAGTCTAGGTGAATAACATGAATAAAAAAACATTGACAAAACTTGAATACAACAAAATAATTGAACTCTTAACAGAACAGGCTTCTTCCTTCAGCGGCAAAGAACGCTGCCGGAAGTTAAAGCCTATGATATCTTTACCAGACATTCAGTCTGCCCAGGAGGAAACCGCCGCCGCATTTACGCGGATCGTCAAGAAGGGCAGGCCTTCTTTTAGTGGATGCAATCCGGTGGGAGACTCTCTGAAGCGTCTGGAGGTGGGCGCCGCCCTTGGAAGCGGCGAATTGCTCCGCATCTGCAAATTGCTGGAAACCGCGGGACGCGTCAAATCTTATGGAAGGCACGAGACCAGCGATGAGTCCGAGGACTGCCTGGATGCGCTGTTCCAGCAACTGGAGCCGGTGGCTCCTTTGTCCGCCGAGATCCGGCGGTGCATCCTGGAAGAGGATGAGATCAGCGACGACGCTAGCCCGGCGCTTAAGCACATCCGCCGTTCCATGGGCCAGATCAACGACAAGGTGCACGCCACCCTATCCGGCCTGGTAAACGGATCTTTGCGCACGTATCTGCAGGATCCCATCATTACCATGCGCGGCGACCGCTATTGCATCCCGGTAAAGGCGGAGTACCGAAGCCAGGTCCAGGGACTGATCCACGACCAGTCCTCCACCGGCTCTACGCTTTTTATCGAGCCGATGTCCGTGGTCAAGTTAAACAATGACTTGAAGGAACTCTACGGCAAGGAGCAGGAAGAGATCCAGGTAATCCTGGCACGTCTCAGCGTGGACGTGGCTGAATATATTGATGCGATCCGGACGGATTACTCCGTTCTTACGGAATTAGACTTTATCTTCGCGCGGGGAATCCTTGCGCTGGATATGAATGCCTCCATGCCCCTCTTTAACACGAACGGGCGCATCTATATCCGCGAGGGACGCCATCCCCTTCTGGATAAGAAGAAGGTGGTTCCGATCACCGTCATGCTGGGTGATGCCTTTGATCTTCTGATCATCACCGGCCCCAACACCGGCGGCAAGACCGTCTCTTTAAAGACGGTTGGCCTCTTTACGCTGATGGGCCAGGCGGGGCTTCACATCCCTGCGCTGGACCGCTCCGAACTGGCCGTATTCCATGACGTTTATGCAGATATCGGGGATGAGCAGAGTATCGAGCAGAGCCTCAGTACCTTCTCTTCCCATATGACCAATATCGTCTCCTTCTTAAAGCAGGTGGATGAGCGCTCTCTAGTTCTGTTTGACGAACTGGGGGCAGGAACCGACCCTACCGAGGGTGCCGCTCTTGCCATCGCCATATTGAACCATCTGCATGGGAGAGGTATCCGCACGATGGCAACCACCCACTACAGCGAGTTGAAGGTCTACGCCCTGTCCACTCCTGGCGTGGAAAATGCCTGCTGCGAGTTTGACCTGGAGACCCTGCGGCCCACCTACCATCTGTTGATCGGCATTCCCGGCAAGAGTAATGCATTTGCCATCGCAGGCAAGTTAGGGCTGCCTGACTATATCATCGAAGAGGCCAGAACCCATCTGACGGAGCAGGATGAATCCTTTGAGGATTTGCTGACAGATCTTGAGACCAGCAAGCGGACGATCCAGAAAGAGCAGGAAGAGATCGCCGCATACCGCCGGGAACTGGAACGGCTCAAGGCCGAGACCAAGGAAAAGCAGGAGAAGCTGGAAGCCCAGCGCGAACGGATTCTGCGGGAGGCCAACGAAAAGGCCCACTCCATTCTTGCGGACGCGAAAGAGACGGCCGACGAGACCATGCGCAATTTCCGCAAGTTTGGCAAGGAAAGCATTTCCGCGGCGGAGATGGAGAAGGAGCGGGAACGTCTCCGCAAGAAGATGGACGCCGCCCGTTCCGGCATGAAGATGGAGCCCCAAAAGCCACGCAAGCAGCATAAGCCCGGCGACTTCAAGCTTGGCGAATCCGTCAAGGTCTTAAGCATGAATCTGACGGGATCTGTTACTTCCCTCCCGGATTCTAAGGGAAATGTAACCGTCCAGATGGGCATCCTGCGTTCCCAGGTCCATATTTCCGACTTGGAGATTATTGAGGAGAAGCCTTCCTACACTGCCAAGCAGATGCAAAAGACGGGAAAAGGCAAGTTAAAGATGGGCAAATCCTTCTCCGTAAGCCCTGAGATTAATCTTCTGGGCAAGACGGTGGATGAAGCCGTAGCAGAACTGGATAAATATCTGGATGACGCAAGCCTTGCGCACCTGTCCACGGTCCGCGTGGTTCATGGCAAGGGCACCGGCGCCCTTAGATCCGGAATCCACAGTTATCTCAAACGTCAGAAGCACGTCAAGTCCTTCCGGCTGGGCGCATTTGGGGAAGGCGATGCCGGCGTGACCATTGTAGAACTAAAGTAGATTAATATAGAGGACATTTATAAGGAGGAGCAACATGGTAAATAAGCAGAAAATATTAATTGTGGACGACGACGAGAACATTGCCGAGCTCATCTCATTGTATCTTACCAAGGAATGTTTTGATACGATGATGGTCCACGACGGAGAAAAGGCCTTGATTGCCTACGACACTTACCAGCCCAACCTGATTCTTCTGGACCTGATGCTTCCGGGCATCGACGGCTATCAGGTATGCCGGGAGATCCGGGCCAAGTCCAATGTGCCTATCATCATGCTTTCCGCCAAAGGAGAGGTATTTGACAAGGTGCTGGGACTGGAACTGGGGGCTGACGACTATATGATGAAGCCTTTTGATTCCAAGGAGCTGGTGGCCAGGGTGAAGGCGGTCCTTCGCCGCTACCAGGCAATCCCGAAGCCGGAGATTCCGGGCGAGGATAAGGGGAAATGCGTGGAATATCCGGGAATCACCATCAATCTTACCAACTACTCTGTCATCGTGGACGGAGTAACGGTAGATATGCCGCCAAAGGAACTGGAACTGCTGTATTTCCTTGCCGCCTCCCCCAACCAGGTCTTTACCAGGGAACAGCTTCTGGATCAGATCTGGGGCTATGAATACATCGGGGATACGCGTACGGTGGACGTACATATCAAGCGTCTCCGGGAGAAGATCAAGGATCACAGCGACTGGAGCCTGAGCACCGTCTGGGGCATTGGTTATAAATTTGAAGTCAAATAGATAAAGAGGAACCTTCATGCGCAGCACTTTATATCTGAAATTCATCATCATGTATATCATATTCGGCTTTCTCAGCCTCTTTACCGTTGCCACGCTGACGGCCGGACTGACGAGCGGCCCGTTAAAGGAAAATGTCTCTTCCAGCATGTACCGGGAGGCCAGCCTGGTGGCGGCGGATTATCTGCCCAAATATTTTACCGGCCAGATAACCGCCTCCGACGTCCATCTGCAGCTGACAGGCATCGAGTCCCAGTTAGGCGCATCCGTCTGGTTCGTGGATCGCAACGGAGAGGTTATTAGTTCTGCCCAGTCAGAGACCTATCCTCTCTCCCCTGCCGTCATCGAGGACTTTGACCCGGCAGAGGGCGGAGGCTCCCAGTACCAGATAGGCACTTATCACGATATGTTCAAGGAAGACGTTATCACCGTCGTCGCGCCTGTCGTATACGGCTATTCTCCCAACGGCTATCTGCTGATCCACAAGTATGTATCCGACTTGGAAGATGTTCAGAAGATTCTCATGCAGGCAGCCTACATAACGCTGATCGTCATCTTCCTGCTATCCTTTATCATCCTTCTGGGATTCCAGTTCTTCGTATACCGGCCCCTGCGCAAGATTACGGAGGCTGCCACCCAGTATGCCACAGGCAACCTGGATTACGAGATCCCTGTAGATACGGAGGACGAGATGGGCTACCTGTCTGCCTCTTTAAACTACATGTCCTCCCAGTTGAAAGATATGGAAGATTACCAGAAGAAGTTTGTAGCCAACGTATCCCATGACTTCCGCTCTCCCCTCACTTCCATCAAGGGGTATGTAGAAGCCATGACGGACGGAACCATACCGCCGGAAATGCATGAAAAATACCTGAAGATCATCCTCTTTGAGACAGAGAGGCTGACAGACCTGACCCAGGATCTCCTGACCCTGAACGAATTTGATACGAAAAATATTCTTCTGACCAAGGAAGTTTTTGATATTCATGAGATGATCAAGAACGTGGCCGCTGCCTTCGAAGGCACCTGCACACAGAAGAAAATATCCATAGAATTACTATTTGCCACCAAGTACTTAAACGTGACTGCCGACAAGCGCAAGATCCAGCAAGTCCTCTACAATCTGCTGGACAATGCCATCAAATTCAGCGAGACGGATTCCACCGTCACCATCGAGACCACGGAGCGGGGCGACAAGATCTATACCTCCGTCAAGGATTATGGCATCGGAATCCCAAGAAACGCGCTGAATAAGATCTGGGAACGTTTCTACAAGACCGATCTCTCCCGGGGCAAGGACAAAAAGGGAACCGGGCTGGGACTGGCCATTGTCAAGGAAGCCATACAGGCCCATGGGGAAAATATCAATGTCGTGAGCACGGAAGGCGTGGGGACAGAGTTTATATTCTCGCTGCCGAAGGCTTGATGTGTGGAATTTGGGTGATTGGCACCGCGCATAGCGCGTGGGGGCGGGATGCTCCGACGTTTCGGCGCCTGCGGCTAATCTCGCAAACTGTAAGAGTCTGGGACAGTCGGCATATGGCCTCCTGTCCCAGACTCTTACAGTTTGCGGATGGATCCTCCGGTCGCCTCCACTTAACCTGCGCCTCCCGCCCCCACACGCTATGCGCTCCCGGCAATCTACTGGCAATCCCTGGGTGGAGTGAACGCGTTTATGTACACCTTACGCAGGAAGTTATCCTCCTCCCGGGCCGCACTTCTTCTGGATTTCTCCCGCTGATATAAAATCCACGGCATAAAAAGATGTCAGGCGCGGGGAGGCGTTCCAGGCAGCGGGGCAGGCGTCGCGCGAGCCGTATGGAAAGTGTTAGTGAATAAGGCCTGATTTTAAGGTGTGAGGATTTTGTCTCAAACAAAATCCGAAAGGACATCTGAGGTGCGAAATCCTTTCAGGATTTCACGCCGAATATGTCCGGTCTCCTTAAAACCAGGCCTTTTTCACTTATACTTTCCCGGCAAAGCAAGTCGGCTGCGCCGCTGCCCGGAACGCCTCCCAGCGCCGTCCGCTTTCAACCTGCCATCCATTTTATATCACATAATCAACCTAATACAGCATCTTCGCTATATTCTCATCTTTCAGGTTCTTCTTTGTCACCCAGGTATAACCTGTATCCACAACCGCTTCGTTCCCCATTTTCAGAGCTGCCCTTGCGGCTGCTATGACGGTCGCATAGCCCATACCAAATGGATTCTGGACGATCAGGCCGTCAATCTCCCCTTCTGAGAGGGCCTTTAGTTCTTCTTTATCCGCATCAAATCCCACGAGCGCGATATCTTCCTCTTCCATGCGGTTCAAGCCATTAAGCGCCACTTTCATCGCATCGCTGTTGGTAGCAAAGCAGCCCTTCGCATCCGGATTCTTAGCCAGCACGTAATCAACCACGTCGTCTTCCGTAATGCTGTCCGGCGTGACTTCATCCTGCTCTTCCAGCTTCACGCCTGTAGCCTCGCCGCCCTTCTTGTAGGTCCCTGCGTTAATCTCTTCTGCCACCTTTTTCTGCAGATCTGCCAGCTGGTCCAGACGGTAGACGTCGCCAATGGCAATGCCTGGATGGTTCTGCTGCATCTCTTCCTTAAATGCATTCTCCCGGTCAATCGCGGCCTTGGATTTTGAATCGTGGGCAAAGATGATGACTTTTCCGGTTTCCTTCATAATCTCCGCAAGCCTGGATGCCGCTTCCTTAGATGCCGCCGTATTGTCGGTGGCGACTGTGGCCATAAGTCCCTGGTAGTCGCTCCCGGAATCAAAAGCCACGATCGGGATATCGCTCTCCGCCGCAAGGTCAAACTGTACCTCGCATGCCTTGGCATCTGCCATGGATATGCCAAGAGCCACCGGATATCTCGCCAGTTCCTCATCCAGGATATTGACCTGCTCATCCACATTATCTGCCGCTGCCGGGCCGCTATAGGTCACTTTCACCTTGTCTTTGCCCTCGTACCCCAGATTTTCATTGATATCCTTCGCCGCCTGGTCCACGCCCTTTTTCACTTCGTCCCAGAACTGTCCGCCGTCAGCCTTGCCGATCACGGAGATATAGGAGCCGGGCTCCAGATTCAGGCCATTCACGTTATTATATGCGCCCGGCTCTATGATATCCAACTTCCCCTGGTATTCCTTCACTTTTACTTTCTGCTTCTCTGCCTGTACAGGCTCCTCTATTTTATCGTCACTGCGAGCCGCGCATGCACATGTAAGCATCGCTGCACACAATAAAATGGCTATGATACTACTTCTCTTTTTCATTATGCATTCTCTCCCATATTCTAATATTCACATTCAACAAATTACACTATACACCAAAACGGTGAATAATTGTTGAAATTTTTCTTAATTTTTACCGGAATTTTTTTTGGCCTGCAGGCGGGGACCGGGCAGAATGTACTAATATTAAAAATGGCGCGTCACCCCTTGTATATTTTGACCGTTTGTATTATGATATGGATAGACTAAATTTGGTTTATGTCTATCTATATAATCAAAAGGAGGGTACATATTATGGCACACGTAATTAGTGATGAGTGCGTAAGCTGTGGAGCTTGCGAGGCAGAATGTCCAGTTGGAGCAATCTCTCAGGGAGCAGATCATTTCGAGATCGATGCTGACGCTTGTGTTGACTGTGGCGCTTGCGCTGCTCAGTGTCCTACAGGAGCAATCTCTCAGGGCTAGTCAGATATGCGGATAACATTTTAAAAGAGACATTGCATGTCACAATTGTGGACATGCAATTCTTTTTTTTGCCAAAAAATCGTCCTTATCTTAGCGGTTTTTGTCCTTAAGAATTTAAAGATATCCGTTATCCTCGACGGGTTATGACGGATTCTTCTCCTGCGTCCATGCTATGATATAGAAACCCAGAAGGACAAGTTGTGATAAGGGGGTATAGACTATGGGTAGCAATGCATTAGAACAATTAAAGAGGGAGACAAAAGATGATGCCAAGCTTTACAGCTGCATCAAGGAACTGTACGAGCAAGGAGTGCCTTTCTCCGAATTAAAGGCGCTGATTCCGGATATCCGCAGGACAAGGGAGCAATTACATATCAAGCGGATGCTCGAGAACAACAATGAAGTCCTGCTGTCCATGATCAGCAAAGAAATGTCCTTCCTTCTGGACGCCAAAGAACGTCAGGAGGAGGAAGAATTCAGAAAACTGGACCAGCTCATCCGTCAGCAGCAATCCTTTCGGAAGTCTGCAGCGGGAACCGGCCCAGTGGAAAAACTGAAGAAATTATTCTTGCCTGCTTAGGTTGGCAAACTTCGTGTATTCGCCAAGCCAAGCCAGATTAACGGTCCCTACAGGGCCGTTTCTTTGTTTTGCAATGATAATCTCCGCCTGCTTCTTAAATTCTGAATCTTTATTATAATACTCGTCCCTGTATATAAACATAACTACGTCGGCGTCCTGCTCGATGGCCCCCGACTCTCTCAAGTCTGACAGCATGGGCCGCTTATCCGGCCTGGACTCCACCGCACGGCTAAGCTGGGACAGCGCTACCACCGGTACATTCAACTCTCTCGCCAGTCCTTTTAGAGAACGGGAGATCTCTGAGATCTCCTGCTGCCTGGACTCGGAATTCTTGCCCACGCTACCCGTCATCAACTGCAGGTAGTCGATGATGACAATATCCAGCCCGTGCTCCAGCTTATACTTCCTGCACTTGGACCGCAGTTCGGACACCGAGATGCCCGGCGTATCGTCGATGATCAGGTTGGATTTGCCGATGATTCCTGCGCCTTCTATCAGTTTCTCCCAATCTGAATCCTTCATATTGCCGGTCCTTAAGGCTTGGGCATCTACCTGGGATTCCAGGGAGAACAGACGATTCACCAGCTGCTCCTTTGACATCTCAAGGCTGAAGATGGCGACGCCTTTATCCTTCTTAAACGCCATATACTGGGCAATGTTAAGGACAAACGCGGTCTTTCCCATAGACGGCCTGGCTGCCACCAGAACCAGATCTGAGGGCTGCAGACCCGAGAGCTTGTAGTCCAGATCAATGAACCCGGTAGGGATCCCGGTAACCGTTCCCTTATTCTTGGATGCTTTCTCGATTCTGTCCAGGGCATTGAGCACGACTTGCTTGATGGGAACATATTCGCCTGTGTTGCGCTTCTGCAGCAGATCGAACACCGCTTTTTCTGTCTTCTCAAGCACTGCCTCCAGGGATTCCTTTCCCGCATAGCAGGTATTCGCAATCTCTTCATTTAACTTGATCAGCTTGCGCATCATAGACTTGTCCGCTACAATCTGCGCATAGTACTTTACATTCGCCGATGTAGGCACGGCAGTCACCAGCTCCTTGACGAATTCCAGGCTGGCGACCTCTGCCGGGACGTCCTTCTCCTTCAGCCTCTCCTGCAGAGTGATCAAATCCACCGGCTTGCTTTCATTGAATAGTTCCACCATGGAATCAAAGATAATTCCATAGGCACTCTGATAAAAGTCGTTGCCGGAGATAATCTCAGACGCCGTAGTAATCGCATCCTTATCCATCAGCATCGCGCCTACGACGGACTGCTCCGCCTCTACGCTGTGTGGCATTACTCTTTTAATGAGCGCCTCTTCCATGCTAAGTCTCCTCCTAAGCCTCTTCCGTCACGACCACCTTAAGGTCTGCCGTAACTTTCGGGTGCAGCCTTATGGATACCGTATGCGTTCCCAGCGTCTTGATTGGCTCTTTCAACTGTATTTTTTTCTTGTCAATATCAAGCTCCATCTGTGACTTAACCTCCGCAGCGATTTCCTTGGAAGATACAGAGCCAAATGCCTTGCCGCCCTCTCCCGTCTTGATGGATACTTCAATCTTTCCTGCTTCGATCTCTTTTCCCAATTCCTTTGCCGCTTCATACTGCTCTTGGGCAATCTTGTCTTCGTTAGCCTTCTTAAGCTTCAGGTCATTCAAATTCCTGGAATTGGCTTCCAGGCCCTTTTTCTTCTTTAAAATAAAGTTTCTTGCGTATCCGTCGCTTACCTCTACGATTTCACCCTTCTTTCCAAGGGATTTTACGTCTTCTGTCAATATTACCTTCATCCTAGATGTCTCCTCCTTCTGTCATATCGTTGATTACTTGTTTCAAAGATGCCACGGCTTCCTCCATGTCAGTATGATTGAACTGCGCGCCTGACGCGTTCATATGGCCTCCGCCTCCGAGCCGCTCCATAATGATCTGGACATTCACCTCGTCGATAGAGCGGGCGCTGATATAAATCTTTCCATTGTACTCCGTCAGCACAAAACTTGCCTTGACCTCATTAATATCCAGCAATTCATTAGCTGCCTGGGCCCCTATGATCGTAGGGCTTTCTATATGAAGATTCTCGCCTCTTGCAATGGCAAACTTCTCAAGATAAACTTCCGCGCTGCTGATAATCTCAGCCTTGGCACGGTAGGACTCCATATCATCCCGAAACATCTTGCGGACCAGCGTGATGTCCGCGCCGCAGCGGCGCAGGAACGCTGCCGCCTCGAATGTCCGCACGCCTGTACGGTTCACGAAATTATTGGTATCGATCATGATGCCGGCATAAAGGCTGCTGGCCTCAATCTTTGGAATCTTAATATCATCCACAATATACTGCAGTACCTCTGATACCATCTCGCAGGCCGAGGATGCGTACGGCTCGATATAAGACAGCAGCGCATTGTCGATGTTGTCGCTGCTCTGCCTGTGATGATCCAGTACCACGATCGTCTTGGACTTCTTCAAAAGTTCCTCGCACTCCGTCATCTGAGGGCGGTTCGTGTCTACTACCACCACCATGGAATTCTCGTCGGCAAGATCAATGGCCTGGGACGAGTTAAGGAACAGATCGTCCGGATAGGACGGATCCCGCTCAAAACTTTCATACAGAGGGCGCAGGGACGCGGACACCTCATTGATGATGATGTAAGCCTTCTTCTCCAGAGCCGCCGCCGCGCGGTAGATTCCGATGGCTGCCCCCAGCGCGTCCACATCCGTAAGCTTATGGCCCATCACGAATATCTTATCCTTGACCGTTATGAACTCCCTCAAGGCTTCCGCCTTTACCCGGGCCTTCACGCGGGTATTCTTGGAAGTCTGCTCTCGCTTTCCTCCATAATAGGTAATGCCTTTTCCATCCTTAATGACTGCCTGGTCTCCGCCTCTTGCCAGCGCCAGATCGATCGCCACGCGGGCATAGTTATAACTCTGGGCATAGGCGTCGCAACTAAGGCCAAGGCCGATGCTAAGCGTAGCTGGAATTCCATTTCCGATATTGACGGACTTCACGTCCTCAAGCAGGGAGAACTTATCCTCCTCCAACTGCTTAAAATACTGCTTCTTAAAGACGATGAAGTACTTATCATTCTCCATCTTCTTAACGATGCCGTCCACCTTGGCGATATACTGGTTAATCTTCCGATCCACCAAAGCCACCAGAAGGGACTGTCGCACCTCTTCCACGCTGCTCATGACCTCATCATAGTTATCGATATAGATCAGGCCCGCAATCAACCGCTGCTCTTCCGCCTGCTTGATATACCGGTTCAGTTCCGTTACATCCCTTAAGTATACGGCGATAAAGTATTCCTTCTCCATCGGCATCTCCAGCAGTTGTTCCATATCGCTGAATCCCTCCACGGATACCCTGCGAAGCTCTGCCTTATACTCACGATCCTCGTAATAGACATCCATCTCTACCGTATCATCAACTTCCTTGGGGAAGATGTTTTTATTCAATTCCGGTATATATTTGCTGATATAGGATTCGCCTTTGGGCTTCCCCCCTAATATCTCCTGAAACTTGTTATTCATCCAGATAGCTTTCCCGTCATCCAGCAGAATAGCATAGGGTACGGCCAGTTCCTTAAGGAGCGTATTCTGCACGATCCCATACTGGGCAGCAAACTCTACCAGGTCTTTCATAATAATGGACTTGCTGTACAGATACAGAACGCCCACCATCATAATATAAATCAGGACAAATATGAACATCAGGGATCCGGCACGACGATTGATCCGGTAGATCCAGATATTCATGGCCACAAGCAGAAGCGCCATGATCGCTGGCCACTGCATGTACAGTCTTAATTGTCCTTTCAAATGCACTTTTCCATTCTCTTTTTGCTTTTCTGACATAACTTCATCCTCTAAATTAATAAAGTTCCCATTTCACAAAACACAATGTATGCAAATATTATACCACTTCTTCGCGCAAAATAAAAGACAGGAATCTCTTCCATTCCGAAGACATTCCTGTCTGCTGCATCATTTTTCTTATTCTTTGTAGCCGTTTGGATTCTGGGACTGCCATCTCCAGGTATCCTCGCACATCTCTTCTAAGCCCCGCTCTGCCTTCCAGCCCAGGACTCTCGCTGCCTTTGCAGGGTCTGCATAGCACATGGCGATATCGCCTTCTCTTCTCGGCTTGATCTCATAAGGGATCTCCTTGCCGCAGGCTTTGGCGAATGCCTTTACCATATCAAGGACTGAATAGCCAACACCGGTTCCCAGATTGATGATATCAAGCCCCGGATTGGTAAAGATATAGTTGATGGCTTTTACATGGCCGCGCGCCAGATCCACAACATGGATATAGTCACGCACGCCCGTTCCATCCGGCGTGTCATAGTCATCGCCGAATACGCCCAGCCTCTCCAGCTTGCCAACTGCAACCTGGGAGATATAAGGCATCAGATTATTCGGGATTCCCTTTGGATCCTCTCCGATACGTCCGCTCTTATGCGCGCCTACCGGGTTGAAGTAGCGCAGCAGGATGACGTTCCATTCCGGATGAGCCTTCTGAAGGTCCGTCATGATCTGCTCCATCATGGACTTGGTCCATCCATACGGATTGGTGCACTGTCCCTTCGGGCATTCTTCCGTGATCGGAATTATCTCCGGGCTTCCGTATACCGTGGCAGAAGAACTGAATACGATGTTCTTCACGCCCACTTTGTCCATCACGCCCATCAGGGTCAATGTTCCGGTTATATTGTTATGGTAGTATTCCAACGGCTTCTGTACAGATTCCCCAACTGCTTTCAGCGCCGCGCAATGGATGACAGCATCGATCCCTTCTGCCTGAAACATTGCTTCCAGCGCGTCTGCGTCCAGTACATCGCCTTCATAGAACTTCAAGGACTTGCCCGTCAGTTCTTCTACTCTCTTGACTGATTCCCTGGAAGAGTTGGAAAGATTGTCATAGATGACAACTTCGTAGCCCTCTTCCAGCAGTTCCAGCGCAGTATGGCTTCCTATATAGCCAGCTCCGCCTGTAATCAATATTTTCGCCATTCTTCTACCTCCTAACTGTTACTATACTTCTTAACGATGTCCTGCATAGTATACCACTTTTTCTCCATGTCTTCAACCAACTTGAACTGCGCCCTGCACCTGTCAAGATTGTGTCCATCCCTGTGAATCTTGAAGTAAACGTCCCCCTGGAGATAGTCGGTCAGGAATCTCATTCCGCACTCGAACGTCATCGTCTTGGCGCCCATGGGCATCAGGTCTATCTCTTTCTTCGTCAGTTTTCCGGCGCAGCCTTCGATAAAGCCCTTTGCATACAGGTCAAACAGATCCATGCTGCAGGATACCTTATCCAGATTCTGCTCGTCTTCCGCGGCCGTGCTGGCGCCAAACCTGATCGAGTCCCCAAAATCGTTCATGGCAAGCCCTGGCATGACCGTATCCAGGTCGATCACGCAGATTCCTTTTCCCGTCTTATTATCAATCATAATATTGTTAAGTTTTGTGTCGTTGTGGGTAACCCTAAGCGGGATCTCTCCCTTGGCCTGAAGGTCAGAGAAATAATCCGCGATGTCCTCCCGATCCAGAACGAACTGGATCTCCTTCTTCACGGACGCTGCCCTTCCCATGACATCCTCCTCCACCACTTTCTTAAATGTGGCAAATCTCGCTTTCGTGTCATGGAATCCTACGATCGTCTCATGAAGCGTATCGGCAGGATAGTCCGCCAGCAGCCTCTGGAAATTGCCAAATGCAACGGCGCTCTGGTAAAAATGCTGTGGATTCTCCACCTTGTCATAACTGGTGGCATCCGTAATAAACTTGTAAGAGCGCCAATAGTCGCCGTAGGAGTCCAGATAGTAGGGCTTATCATCCACCGTAGGAATGACATTGAGGGTCTCTCTCTCCGGGTCGCCTCCATTTTCAATGATCCGCTCCCGCAGGTAAGAGGTGACTCCCACGATATTCTCCATCAGTTCTACTGGATTGGAGAATACCTCCTTATTCATTCTCTGTAAGATCACCTTCAGCTGTCCCATCTCCGCAATCTCAAAAGTCAGCAGAAATGTGTCATTGATATGGCCGCTTCCGTAAGGCCGCTCATCTATAAGAATTCCCTTATACTTAAAGTGCGCGACCACTTCGTCTCTTTGCTTCTGTGTCACATGTTTCATTATGCTTCCTCCCAAAGATGCTGAGGATAGCGTCCCTCATCTTTCATCTTCTGAATGGCTTCCACTACCACCGGCTTATCCTCTTTATAAGTCACTCCATACCATTTATCCGCGGACTTGAGGACTGCAACGGTTGCCCGGTCCTCGCCCAGAAGATTGCTGACAACCGTCGGCAGGAAGTACTCGCACTTCATCGGATTCTCCTTAAGCCCCTTGTCAAGGAATGCCGGGAATCCTTCTTCTATCTCTTTCAGAATACTCTTGGTAAATCCCCACATATTCATAGATACCGTCGTATCTGCCGGAACAAAGTTCCACGTCTCTCCGTCGTCTTCCGTAAAGGCAATGCCGCCATCGTGCTTCTCGATCCTGGTTCTTTCGTTGATAGCGATCAGTTCGCCCTTTTCATTCATATCGCAGACTCCGCGGGCAACATGCCCGTTGTCTGTCACTGTATTGCCAAGATGGTAGCCCACCATGGTGTAACGGTACTTGTCGTCATCCTGGTGGGATGCTAGATAATCATAGATTAATTTAAATGCTTCCTGCCCGTAATAATCATCTGCATTGATGACTGCAAATGGCCCGTCAATCAAAGAGATACAGCTTAAGACTGCGTGCGCCGTTCCCCATGGCTTCACCCTGCCTTCCGGAACTTCATAGCCCTCCGGAATGCTGGCAAGTTCCTGGTACGCATAGGATACGTCCATATATTTTGCCATACGGTCCCCCACAGCCTCTTTAAAGTCTGCTTCGTTTTCCTTCTTGATGATAAAGATTACTTTTTCAAATCCTGCCTGCTTCGCATCATACATGGAAAAGTCCATGATAATGTGTCCATCTGAGTCTACTGGGTCAATCTGCTTTAATCCACCATAGCGGCTTCCCATTCCTGCCGCCATGATAACCAATACTGGCTTATTCATTGTTCTACCTCCAAGCTTATAAATATGTATGTAATGTTCAAACGACTAGCCCTTGATGCCTCCGGTAACGCCTCCGATAATCTTCTCTGACAGGAAGATGTACAGGATAAATGTCGGCAGGAATACGATGATAACTGCCGCGAACATGCCTGACCAGTTTCCTGTGTACTGCATGGACTGGAGCATTCCGTAGAGTCCTACGGCAACCGGACGCAGAGCGTCGTTGTTTGCAAATATTAATGACAGGAAATATTCGTTCCATATATTAATGAAGTTAAAGATCGTAACCGTTACAAGGCCTGACTGCGCCATTGGGAACATGATCTTCCAGAAGGTCTTCGTCGGAGGGCATCCGTCTATGGCTGCCGCCTCTTCATATGTCCGCGACAGGTTTGAGAAGAATGTCAGCAGGAAGATCGTGGTGTATGGAATGTTGATTCCTATATATAAGAAGATCAGCGTAATCTTGCTGGCAAATACGTTGTTCAGAATTCCCATGTTTGCCACTATGCTGAACAGCGGAAGCACGATCATCGTGATCGGAATTCCCATGGCAGACACAAAACTTGTCTGAATTACCTTGTTTCCAAGGAAGGTAAATCTCGACAGTACGTATGCCGCGGGAGCGCAGATCAAAATCAGCAGCACGCAAGATACCAGCGCATACAGCAATGAGTTCATGAAGAACGTAGCGACACCTCCGGATCCCCATGCCTGCGCGTAATTCTCAAAATGCAGTCCCGTAGGGAACTTCAGCGCCTTGCCGGCAAAGATATCCGCCGTAGTTGACAGACTGGCCGCAAGTATCCATCCAAGAAGCATGAATGTAAATATTACCCATAAGATGATGACGATATATCCGGGAGCCAGTTTAAATTCTTTTTTCCAATTAATCTTTTCTCTAACCTTTTTTTCTTTTTCCTTAGCCATAACCGCTCCTCCTTTCTAAAATTCAAGATCGTCATCTTTGATAAGTTTGTTACAAATTGTAAATATAATTACGACGCACAGGCAAAGGATAATGCCGATAGCCGCGCCGTATCCGGCATTTCTCTCTGTCACCGCATTGCCGGCTCCGAACGTGTGCATGTACATGTACTGTACCGGCACGATCGTGGCCTTATCCGCCGTAACGGTGGAGAACAGCTGAGACCATACGAAGAATGCCGCCGCACTGACTGACCACATGGTGATATTGGTCTTAAACACGCCTTTTAAGAGAGGAAGTGTCATAAAACGGAACTGCTGCGGCTTATTTGCGCCGTCAATGGTTGCTGCTTCATAAAGATCCGGACTGATTCTCTCGATACCGCTCATCCAGATCAGCATATGGTATCCGATCATGCCGAAGCAGTATGCAAACAGCAATGCCCAGAACTTATGATCCGTGTCCAGCCATGGAGTGTCAGCCAGCTTATGAAGGCCGATGGAATCCAGGAATGACTTTAACAAGCCAAACTTGGAACTGTATACGTACTGCAGCCACATTGTTGCAAGTGCAACCGCGCTGACGATATTCGGCAGATATATGATTGCACGAAATGCTTTTTTCCCACGGACTCCGCTGGTTAGGATTACTGCAAACAGCAGAGATACTGCCAATACAATCGCTCCGCCGATGGCCCAGATCTTGAAAATATTAAACATCGCCGTCTTGAATATTGATGTCGTGAATAGTTTCTGATAGTTCTGTAATCCCACAAATGTCCAATATTCCATGGTATCCGTTACAGACTCAATCTTATACATACTCATCATGATTGTCCTGATAATGGGATATAAGAATACAATGAGGAAGATGATAACCGCAGGCGCAATAAAGCCAATTATCATTTTCTTATTCTTCTTCATTTGCTATGCCCTCCTTTTCCTCTCTATAAAATATGGTGGCAGCGTAGTGTACCGCCCTGCCACCATATTGTGCACTTGTCTTACCTGACAAGTATAACTTTTTTAGTTCTTATTGTCCAGCAGCTTTCGTCATTGCTGTAATGAATCCTGCCGCGTCAATCTTGCCAGCCGCAAGGTCAAGCGTATTCTGCTGAAGTACTGGTGTAAGGTCGTTGTTGCTCTCAACGCCTGCTGCCCAGTCATAGTATGTTGTAGTTGCATCAAAGCCTTCTTTCACGCCAGCCAGTTCTGTCGGCCAAGCATCAGAATTTGCCTTGTCTGTCGGGATGCAAAGAGCTTCTTCCGTCATCTTCTTGTCAAATTCGCCAGTGGTGATATAAGTAATCAGCTCGAATGCTTCGTCAGCCATCTTAGAATCTTTGTTAATTGCAAATACCTGGTTTGCAATGTTGTTGGCTGTGCTGTCATCTGTTCCGTCCGGAACTGATGGATAGTTGAAGTAGCCCCACTCAAGATCGTCTGCTACGGATTCTTTTGCTTCGTTCGGAAGCCAAGATCCACAGATTACGATTGCAGCTTCGCCAGGAGCGAATTCCTGGTTCTGGCCTGCAGGATATTTGTTTGTTGCGATGTTCTTAGAGAAGTAGCCTTTCTCTGCAAAATCAGCAAAACTTTCTGCTGCTGCAAGAACTCTTGGGTCATCCCATTTAACAGATTCGCCGTTTACTTCCTCGCCTGTAACAAGAGACTTTACGCCGTCCTGTCCGATATATCTTGCAAGATGCATTCCGATAAAGGATGTCATATAAGCATCATCAGCTGTGATAGGAGTGATTCCTGCTTCTTTTAACTTCGCACATGCTGCATCCAGTTCTTCCCATGTTGTAGGAACAGCTTCTATGCCTGCTTTGTCAAACAATGTCTTATTGTAGAAGAATCCGAAAATAGAAGGCTGATAAGGAATCGTATGTAATGTGTCATCTCCGTCATGAGTCTGACCATATGCATTACGTGCAATCTTGAACAGTGTCTCATTGCCGTGCTCTGCCTCATAGTCTTTTGCCATGTCTTCCAGATCCATCAGATATTTGCCCCATGTTCCGTTTACACGGTTAACATCTTCGTCAAATAAGTCAATGTTCTGCTTTGCATCCAGTGCTGGCTGAAGTCCTTCACGCTGTCCGTTACGGCCTTTGAACTGAACATCAACCTTCACGCCTGTGTCTTCCGTATACTTAGCGATCGCATCTTTGATTACCTTTGCCTGTGGCTCATCCTCGCTCCACATTGCCCAGTAAACAAGTTTGTCTCCGCCCTTGCTGCTTCCGCCGTCACCGTCGGTTTTCTTTCCGCCGCAGCCGACTGCCATAGTTGCAACCATCGCTACACACAAAAGCACACTTACAATTTTCTTTTTCATAATACTTTACCTCCTATAAAGATTATCTTGTTGCTTGTATCCATTGTATTATAAAGGTGCACAAAAATCTTTATCTGAAAATATTCTTAATTTGCACTATCCGCATTTTTATTTTGATTTTATACAAAAAATAAGGTATTATATTAGTAAGAATGACCAAAAAATTTTACCAGACTTTTTATACATTTCACAAAAGAGAGGTTTAGATATGGGATATAATGGAATCAATCTCAGGAACTCAATATCCGTAAGCAAGATATACAGCATACACTACTTTGAATATATGAGCGACTTCACCTTTGAGGGGGAATCCCACAATTTCTGGGAGTTCATCTGCGTAGACAAAGGAGAGGTCGGGGTAACCGCCGGCAAGACATTTACCGTGCTTAAGAAAGGGGATGTGGCATTCCATCAGCCAAATGAATTCCACAATGTAAGGGCTACCGGGGAGACCGCGCCCAATCTTGTGGTAATCTCATTCAAATGCGAGGACGAGGCCATGCGTTTCTTCAAGAAACGGATTCTGCGGATTGACGAGACGGAACGGAATCTTCTGGCAGACATTATAATAGAAGCAAGGCGATGCTTTGACTGCCGCCTGGACGACCCCTATCTGCAGAATATGCCCCAGAAAGACCCGGATATGTTTGGCGCCGAGCAGTTGATCCGCTTATACCTGGAGCATTTCCTCATCCACCTCATCCGAAGATATTCCAATCCAATCGTGGTGAGAAAGCGGCTCCCTAAGATCGAGCCGCCCAAGGCTACCAAGAGTAAAAGCGACACGGAGATCTTCAACCGGGTGGCGGATTACCTGGAGAGCAACCTGAGTTCCCACGTGACTATCGAGCAGATCTGCCGGGACAACCTGATCGGCCGCTCCCAGCTCCAGAAGATATTCAAGGAGCACTGCAACCTGGGTATTATCGAATATTTTTCTCTTCTTAAGATCAATGCCGCAAAAGAGATGATCCGGACCAATCGGATGAATTTTACCCAGATATCCGAGCACTTAGGCTACACTTCCATCCACTACTTTTCCAGGCAGTTCAAGAAGGTGACCGGAATGACGCCATCCGAATACGCTTCTTCCATTAAAGCAATGGCAGAGGGAAGCTTCTGACTTTCCTCTGCCATTCTTTTCACTCTTATAGCTCAATATCCTGCCTTTTATTCCAATTCCCCTCTTCCAGGTTTGGCGCCCTTTATTCCTGAGGCACTTTGGACAATGCTGCAGCGTCAGCCACCAGCGTTACATCCTGATGCATCTGAAGGATGGATGCTGGAACCTGAGGGGTAACCGGCCCAAAGAAGGCTTTTGCCACAATGTCAGCCTTATCTTCTCCGCTCACTACCACCAGGATCTTCTTTGCCTGCATGATCGTGCCGATTCCCATGGTGTATGCCTGTCTCGGCACATCGTCCGCGGAAGCGAAGAATCTCTTGTTCGCCTCGATGGTGCTCTCCTGCAGATCTACACAGTGCGTAACTTTGTCAAATTCATCTGCCGGCTCATTGAATCCGATATGACCGTTGTGGCCAAGTCCCAGAAGCTGGAGGTCTACCCCGCCAAGAGACTGGATCAGCGCTTCATATCTTGCGCATTCCTTATCGCTGTCTGGCTCTGTGCCATCCGGAAGATGCGTATTAGCCGGATCGATATTTACCTTGTCAAACAGATTTTCGTGCATAAAATAATAGTAACTCTGATCATTGGTTCTTGGAAGTCCCTTATATTCGTCCAGATTCACAGATTTCACGGCTGAGAAGTCCAGATCCCCGTTCTTGCACCATTCCACCAGCTGCTGGTATGCTCCGATAGGCGTAGAGCCTGTTGCCAGCCCTAATACGCAATCCGGCTTCATAATAACCTGGGCAGAGATAAGATTTGCTGCCTTTCTGCTCATATCCTGATAATCTGCTGCTTTGATGATTCTCATAATACATCCTCCTTGACATACATATTTATATTGATTTACTTGTTCTTTCGTTTACGGCCCTGCCTCTCGACAATCTCCGCCATGGCAAAGAATTCTGGCAGATGAAAGCTTGGGATCGTCGTCTTGATCGGCGAATAGGAAGCATAATGCTCGATCTCCTTTGCCTCGGATATCTTATAAAAGTTGCAGGTAAAGGTGCTTCCCGCCTGCAGATGAAGTGGTCCGTATATCTTCTCCAGAATATCTATTCCGATCCGGAAACGGATCGTCCACCGGTATTCCAGTATCTGCGCCTCACACGCAAAGCCTTTTAATTCCTCTTTGGTAAAGCAAGTCCGGTAGGTCCGGTCTTTTCCATATGCAGCCAGCAGCGCCCCATTGGCATTCGCTTCAAAATTCAAATAAGTTGCAAGGCCGCTCCTCTCTTTCTCTGACTCAAACATGAAAAACGCTTCCATCGCGCTGTCCCTGTATACCGGATCCAAATCATTTTCATAAGCACGCAGAGGGTCCTTCTCCTCGCATACCATCTTGATATAGAAGCCATCCCCCGGAACAAATCCTATGTATCCGTATGTAGCCGGTATTTCCTTTGTTCCCCACAGAAGACACTCCACATGAAACGGTGATAACTTCTCCAACTCCTTGGCGCTATTGATTACCTCGACCTTCATAGACAATACCCTTGCCAACTCCTTTTCCTTATTTTATTTTTTGTTATCTTCTGCCATTTGCCTCTTGTCCGCTAATTATAATATACCAAAAAACGCTGACAAAAACAAGATTGTGCAAAAGTGAACTCACAAAAGTACAAAAAAAGTCAACAATCGTGCTATTGAAATCCTGAGCAGTATTGCATATACTCAAATATAGATATTGATAAAAGGAGGAGAATTATGTCAAAGACAAAAGGAAGAGTAACCTTGCCAAGCGAGTCGAATTTTCTGGAAGAGACAAAGGAAATGCTTGACCGCTGGGGTGCCGATGCCCTCAGGGACAGCGACGGCACGAAACTTGATGATGAGATTAAGTCTTTGGATGCAAAGATATATACAACCTATTTTGTAGCCAGGGGGCACAATGAATTTGCGAAAGAACACATGGATGAGTGCCAGCAGATGCTTCTGATGTCCAAGCACAATCTTGCGACATCCGATTCTGTTACCATTGATTTCCTGGACGGCTATTATCGCGAGCAGGTGATTGCCGACTATGTACATGACCCGAAGAAATGGTGGGAGGTTATCGATCGCACCACAGGTGATGTCGTACCGGCATCCGGCTGGTCCGTTGATCAGGAAAAAGATCTTGTCACAATCGAGAAGACTGTGCCGTTTCATGAATACACGGTATCCTTCTTCGTATATGCTATCTGGGATCCTACGCAGATGTACAACCACATCACCAATGACTGGGGGGACAAGCCTCACGACATCCCCTTTGATGTACGCCAGGCAAATTCCGGGACATTTGCCAAAGACTACTTGAAGCAGTGGCTGATCGACAACCCGGATACCGATGTCGTGCGGTTCACCACCTTCTTCTATCACTTTACGCTGGTATTCGGCGCCGACCGGAAGGAAAAGTTCGTAGACTGGTTCGGCTATGGCGCTACCGTATCTATCAAGGCGCTGGAAGAATTCGAGCAAGAGTATGGTTACGCGCTGAGGCCGGAAGATATCGTGGACAACGGCTATTACAACTCCACCTTCCGCGTGCCCACCAAAGCCTACCGCCAGTATATGGATTTCATCCAGAGATTCGTTGCCAGAAAGGCAAAAGAACTGGTAAACCTCACCCACGAGGCCGGTAGAGAGGCCATGATGTTCCTGGGAGACAACTGGATCGGAACCGAGCCCTACGGCCCGTATTTTGAAAGCATCGGGCTTGATGCCGTAGTCGGAAGCGTAGGCGGCGGCGCTACCTTGCGTCTCATCTCCGATATACCCGGAGTGAAATATACAGAAGGACGATTCCTTCCCTATTTCTTCCCGGACACCTTCTACGAGGGCAACGATCCCTGCATCGAAGCCATTGACAACTGGCTCAGCGCAAGGCGCGCCCTGATGCGCAACCCGGTAGACAGAATCGGATATGGCGGCTATCTCAGCCTGGCTTATAAATTCCCGAAATTCGTGGATTATATCGAGAAAGTAACGGATGAATTCCGCCTGATCTACGACAACGTAAAAGGCAAAAAGCCCTACAGCGGACTCAAAGTAGCCATCCTCAATTCCTGGGGCAGACTCCGATCCTGGCAGGCCTACATGGTGGCTCATGCGCTGTGGTACAAGCAGACCTACTCCTACTTCGGAATCCTGGAATCCCTAAGCGGCGCTGCCGTTGACGTGGTATTCCTGAGTTTCGACGATATCCGCGAAAACGGCGTGCCTGCCGATGTGGACGTCATCATCAACGCCGGCGATGCAGGCACTGCTTTCTCCGGCGGCGAGGAGTGGCTGGACGAAACGCTGGTTACTGCCATCCGCAAATGGGTATACGAAGGCGGCGGCTTCATCGGCGTGGGAGAGCCCACTGCCGTACACCACGGGGGGCGCTTCTTCCAACTGGCCGACATCCTGGGCGTTGACAAAGAACTGGGCTACACGCTCTCCACGGACAAGTATTTCACCAAGGCCTTAGATAGCCACTTCATCACCAAAGACCGCACCGCTTGCTGCGAATTCGGAGAAGTAAAGCACGATATCTACGCCCTGTCCGCGGACACGGAGATCATCGAATACTCCAACAACGAAGTCCACATGGCCGCCAACACCTACGGAAAAGGCCGCGGCGTATACATCTCCGGACTTCCATACAGTTACGAGAACACACGACTTCTCATGAGAGCCATGTACTACGCGGCGCACAAAGAAGACGCCTTCCACGTATGGTACGCAGATAACCTGAACTGCGAAGTCAACGCATATCCAGAAAGCGGCAAATACGCGATTCTGAATAACTCCAACGAGACACAGACCACGAAATTCTACGATGGCGATGGCAACTGCAAGACAGTAACCCTGGAGCCCTGCGAGATACGGTGGGAAGAGAAAAAATAACACGTAATAGTTTTTACATTTACACGTAACAAAACGAAAAAGTGTTACGTGTAACCCCTACACAACTGGTGCGTAAAACTGACTTAACCCCTGTGTCAAATTGAAAATTATCCGTTGCAAAACGTTACTAGGCATTAATAAAAATTACAGGACAACTAAAAAAGGCGGTATATCTGGAATCCTAACATTCGATTCTTGATATATCGCCTTTTTCGTTAACTATTTTCTGTTTAACACACCGCTCTTTTCATTTTTGCACAGGAGTTGGTACGATTCTACACACCAGTTGTGCAGGAAAGGCACGTAACACTTTTGCATTTTGTTACGTGTAAATGCGAAAACTGTTACGTGCATATTATAAACTCTTCCATATCATCCGGTACGTACAGGTTACCATGGTAATACTCCTGCCCTTCTGCTGTGTAGAGTTCTTTCCTCTCTTTCAAATGAGTCTCTTCCGTGTGATAGAGCAAGAGGTTCGGAACCCCCAGTTCTTCTGCCAGCTGGCAGGCTTCTTTTACGGTGCTATGATGCTTTTCATATGGCTTGAACTTATCTGCCTCTGCGTACAGGCAGAAGGCCTCGTGCAAAAGCCAGCTGCTGCCTTTCACATATTCGTAATTCGCTTCGTTATAAGGCTCATCGCCCACACAGGTGAATTTTCCGCCATTCTTAAGTTTCATAGTAAATCCAAATTGTTTTGCTTTTGTGGACGCAATATCGAAAAAGGTTACGGTACATCCCATGATTTCCCGCTGTTCCCCGGATTCCACTTTAACGAACTGGATTCTCTCTCCCATATGCCTGCACACTTTTTTCTGGATGGTCAGGCTGGCGATCGTCTGAATCTTTTCCGCCAATTCCTGATGGCAGTATATCCGCAGGTCGCCTTCATATTTGCCCTGATTCATGCGCTGTCCAATCATGCGGATCAGCCAGATCACTCCCAGCACATGATCAATGTGCTCATGAGTGACGAAAATATTATGAATATCTTCCAATTCAATTCCAGCGTCCTTCAGCAATTTCAGAATCCTGTTACCACCTCCCGCATCCACAAGAAAATATTCCTCCTTATCAGATAGAACGAAACAGGTATTATAGCATTCCGATACCGCAGCATTTCCAGTTCCTAATATTGTCAGTTTCATAGTCCAAATTCTCCATTCTCTAATTCTTCTTTTGTAATCTCCAGATAACTTTCCGGGAAATACTGGATCTTTTCGCAATCCTCCCCCGTCTGCATGAAGATTACAGCATGCGACTCCTGGCCCGAATCGGATTCCCGCCACGACTCGCATTTTACAAGGTCGCCTTCCGCCTTATTAATCCACCATACATCCGTAAAAATTCACGTTTTTACCCTGGTATAAATAGGAGCCTTCTACCTTGATTTTCTGATTCTCTTTATCCTCTTCCTTGTCGCTTTCTGCCAGAGCCTTCCGGTAGTTCACTTCCTCATACCTCACATTGGCGTCATCTTTATACAGCGCATCCGGCAGACAGGCTATTTCCTCATAACTTATCCCCGCATCCTTTGATGGCATTCTATACCAAGCCGTACTTTCCAGCATAGCCTGAAAATAATAATATCCATCCTCCTATAGAAAACCAGATCCTTTTGCTCCTCGCCCTCTTCTTGCTACTCGCAGCGAACGACTCCAGCGTCTTTATCAATGCAATATCTCGAGACAATAACGGCCGCCGAGTCACTGCCGTTCTCCTCACCTTTCTTCCCATCAGATAGAAACGTAATCCTCTCCCGGCTTTCATAACTCTTCTGCTTTTCCTCCAGGTACCGCCGAGCCGCCTGAGCCAAGGCCTTCTAAAATCCTTCCCCTGCATCTCCTCATCTCCCAATTCCGAGTAATCCGAATCAGAACGTACTGAATCAGAATTTTCCGAATCAGAATGTACTGAGTCAGAATGCGTAGAATCAGGCTGCGCAGAATCCACGAGGCCGCAGCCCGCCAACGAAACGCCCGCGCACAAGACCGCCAAAAACACTGCAAGCGATTTTAACCCCATAAACATTCCCGCCTTCAGAGGCATCCACCACCTCTCAGCATTCCGGCATTCCACGGCTATCCTCTGCCTGCTAAGATCTGCACAGGCAACAAGACTATTTCTTCCTAAGCCTGCCGGATGGCAGTTCGCATCTTCCCTATTACCATACACCCAAACGCTGTACAACGAAAAAAGGATGTCCCTCATCGGGACATCCTCAACACGCTCTCATAGTAACAGTCTATCATTAGTCCTGTACGTATGGCATCAGAGCAACGTGGCGTGCTCTCTTGATTGCTACCGTAAGCGCTCTCTGGTGCTTAGCGCAGTTTCCGGTAATTCTTCTAGGAAGAATCTTACCTCTTTCAGAGATGTATTTTCTTAACTTTGCTACATCCTTGTAGTCGATCTCGTTATTCTCTTTACCACAGAATACGCAAACTTTCTTTCTTCTGCGTCCGCCGCCTCTTCTCTTGAAGCCGCCTTCCGGACGATTTCCTTTATCGTAAGCCATTGCACAATTCTCCTTTCATAATCTGATGAGATTCTGCCTTGCTATCCTTAGCAGAACCTAATTAAACGGTAATTCTTCATCAATTCCATCCGGAATATTCATGAAGCCGTCACCTGCGTCAGATGCTGGTGCTGGTGCCGGTGTGGGAGCCGCCGCACGGAATCCGCCTGCGTTAGCATCGCTTACAGCCTTGCTTTCTGCAAATTCCTGGTCTTCGACTACGACATCGGTGGTATATACCTTCTGTCCGTCTTTGTTCGTATAACTTCCCGTCTGGATACGTCCGGTTACGATAACCTTCAGGCCCTGGCGAAAATACTTCTCTGCAAATTCCCCGCTTTTTCCGAATGCCACGCATCCGATAAAGTCTGCTGTCTGGTCTCCGTCGCTGCCCCGTCTGAATCTACGGTCAACAGCCAGCGTATATCTGGCAATTGCCATCGGATTATCTCCCTGCGAATATCTTACTTCAGGATCTCTTGTCAAGCGTCCCATCAAAATTACTTTATTCATATAATTACCTCTACTTCCTGCTTATGCTTCCTGTCTAACGCATAAATATCTGAGCACGTTGTCCATAATGCGGATTCTCTGTTCAATCTCGCCTGGAACATCAGATTCAGATTCGAAGTGGATGAAATAGTAATATGCTTCTTTCATCTTCTGAATTTCGTAAGCCAATCTCTTCTTACCCCATTCATCGACGTCAGAGATCTTGCCACCGAAACGTTCAACTAATGCTTTAACTTTTTCGATAACCTGTGCTCTCTCGTCATCTTCGATTTTTGCACTGACAACAACTGCTAATTCATATTTGTTCATGTCGTCTTGCACCTCCTTCTGGTCTTTTGGCCCCCGCTCATCTTGTGTGGGAGCAAGGATATCCGCCAGCCTAAGCCTACGGATGTTAATGTATCACGAGTTAATATGATAGCATAATTCGGTGCTTGTTTCAAGACTTTTTCTTTAAATCCTTAGTATTTTTTTCCACCAGTCTGCGCGCGATCATAATCTGGTGCCCGCATCCTGTGCATTTCAGCCGGAAGTCCGCTCCGACCCTTAGGATTTCCCAGTCCTTGCTCCCGCAAGGGTGTGGTTTTTTCATGGTTACGATGTCCCCTACTTCATAGATATATCCATTTTTCATTGCTCCTTCAGATTCACCTCTTTTTCTTTTACTCCCCGCACCACGAAGCGGTGATTGTCGCTGGCGCTGGTGCAGGTGGACAAAGTCACGATGGTACTCTGCGCATTCAGTTCCACCCCTGTATCATACAGGGACACCTCTTTCGTCATATTCAGGAAAGACTGGCAGGCCTCATCCGACTCAAAGGATGTAAGATAGGTATCCGAAGTATCCTCTACCTGTCCCGCCGAATAAATATGATACGTGATCTCCCTGCCATCCGGCGTATAGATATAAAAATACGGATTGCTCTCCCAGAAAGACTTTTCTTCATAATCCTGCAGATGCCGGAACATGGAGCCATCCTTCATGCGATGTCCGTAGATGATGGTATTCTTGTCCATAAAGTCCGCATTGTTATCGACATTCAGGAAGATTGCCCCAAGGGTATTCTCATTTGCCGAAAATGTCTTCTTCAAGTATTCGCTGTTATCCTTTCCTTTTACGATCGGATAACTGATCTGGGACGGCTCCGGATGGAATCTTATCCATCCGATGGTATCTGGATTCATCTGCATCAGCTCGTCAAAATTGACGCTGAACTGGTCTTCCCCAGCGCTCTTCTTTTCTTCCACCGCAAGCTTCCGAACTTTGTCGTATTCGCTTCTGCCGTCATGATAGCCTTTCAGAATCTTGAAGAGCTGGAACGCCGAAAAACAGAATACGGCAAGCGCGACTACCAGTATGATCGTAGAAAAAATCCCTGCTTTCTTCTTTTTCTTTCTTCCTCTATGATACCGTTTATCCCGGATGCCCCTTCCCCGGCCTTCATCTTTTCCAATGCGGTCTGCGCTGCCGCTATTTCTGCCGCTCTTATTACCGCCGTTATTATTTCTACTGCTATTATTTCTATTATTATTGCTTCTGTGCTTCTTGTCTTCCTTCATGCCAATCCTCTCGCTCATTTACTTCTGTTCCATAATTTCCACGATCGTCTTTTCCGTCTGCACCATTCCCGGAGACGCGATAAGTCCCATATTCCTCAAGGTATCCTCCGGGGTACGCCCGTTGATTCCATGGATGTCCTCAATGCATACGCCATCCATCGCCATGTCTGCCGCCCGAAACGCCGCGTCCACCGCCACGATTCCTTTCATGGTGCACCCATGGTTCCCGCCGTCGCAGATCATGCCCGTAAGGCCGCTTGCCATGTTCTGGATCACCCTCGTGATCGCGTCCTCATCCGCATTCCTCATGAACGCAAGCGCGCAGGCCATCCCAGTCCCCGCTGCGATCCCGCACCCGCAGAATGCGGACAGTTTGCCGGAGTATTCCTTGATATACATGGTAATCAGGTGGCTTAAGGCAGCGGCTCGAAGAAGGATGTCATCGTCCACTACTTCGTAGTTCACCTGATAATAGGCAAACAGCGGCATCGTCGCAATAATTCCGTGAGCCCCGCTTCCGGTAATGCTCATGGCCGGACGGCTAAGTCCCAGCACCCGTGCCTCGATGGCGCCGTTACACAGTAGCTGGGCGGTGCTTTTGGCATCCTCGGAGATAATCTTGTGCCCGTTCTCCTTCAGAAGCTGCCGCGTGATCGTTGTCCGGTCTGACTGGATGCCTTCTTCCAGCAGATCCATATTCATGGAAAATGCCTCCCGGATAAAGTCTATCTCGGATACCGGAACCTCCCTGACATATTGAAGGAGTTCCTTCAAGGTATAGCGGTGGATCGCGGGCACCTCATCTTCCGCCTGGGCTTCCGATGCATGATCCGCATCTGCCTGATATATAATCTCGTTATTCTTTTCTATAGAATCAATATTGGTGTGGCTATGGCGGATATGTACCGTGCAGGAGTCTGTCTCCGTCTCCACCGTAGCATCTATTGTAATCTCAGATCCGATATGATCCAGCACCACTTCCACCTTATGGTCATCCACCATCTTTGAAGCCTTCTTATCATCCTCCGGCGTAATATCCGCAAGCGATTCTAGTCCCTTAGCCGCGTCGGCCGCTACTGCCCCAAGAGCTGCGGCATACAGATTGCCAAATCTGGACGAATTGGGAATTCCGCAGGTAAAAGCATTCTTATACATGCCGGAATTCAATGCCACATGAACCTTCTTTACTTCGCCGTCCACATGGGATTTTGCGCTCGCCACCGCATAGGCAATGGCCCCCGGCTCCGTCACTCCAAGCGCCGGCTTCATATCTTCTTTAATCAACCTGGTTAATTCTCTCATGAATGCTCCCCGCCTTTCCTGAACCTTGCAAACATACCCGCACACGCAGGCAATACCTGTCGGTATTATATCATATTTATATAAAATATGGGAATGCAGCCTCAAAAACTTTATATATTTTTAATCGGCAGTTTATTGACTTATGGGCGTGATAGCGTATGATTGTAAGTATATTAGGAAGGTGATTATTTTGAGAGAAAAACTGATTCGTTTTATGTATGGAAGATATGGGATGGATTCCCTGGGGAAATTCACGATCATCGCAGGCTTGATCGTCATGTTGATCGCGGGCTGGAAGAATAGTTTTATCCTTTCCCTGGTAGCCTGGTTCTGCATTATATACGCATATTTCCGCATGTTTTCCCGGAACATCTACAAGCGTTCCTCCGAGAACCAATGGTATTTGAATAAGACCTACAAGTTCCGCTGCTTCTTCGCCCGCCAGAAAAATATGATGGCCCAGCGCAAGACGCACCACATCTACAAATGTCCTACCTGCCGGCAGAAGATCCGCGTGCCGAAAGGAAAAGGCCGTATAGAGATCCGCTGCCCCAAATGTAATACCACATTTATCAAGAACAGCTAGCGGGGAATTCTTATGTTTGGATATATTGCAATCAATAAAGCCGAGATGAAATTCAAAGACTATGATATGTACCATTCGTACTATTGTGGTCTTTGCAAATGTCTGAAAGAATGTTATGGTATAAGAGGTCAGATGACTTTATCCTTTGACATGACATTTCTCATCGTACTTCTCACCGGCCTCTACGAGCCGCAGACACAGCGGGAGGTTGTAAACTGCATAGCCCATCCATTCGAAAAGCATGTTGCGCGGACCAATCATTTTACCGATTACGCCGCTGCCGTCAACATTGTCCTTACCTATTATAAATGCAAGGACGATTGGGACGACGAGCGCAGCAGGAAGGGGTATATGGCGGCAAGAATGCTGAAGTCGAAAGTAGAATCCATTCGCGGCAGATATCCGGAAAAGGTAGACGGCATTGCTTCTAATCTGAAGCGCCTTTCGTCTCTGGAGCAGGAAAATGAGCAGAATATTGACCTGATGGCCGGACTGTTCGGCAATATTATGGCGGAGATCTTTGCATGGCAGCCCGACGAATGGGAGGCCTCTCTTCGCAAGATCGGATTCTTCCTGGGCAAATTCATCTATCTGATGGATGCCTATGAAGATGTAGAAAAAGATATTGCATCGAGAAGTTACAATCCTCTGAAAGAAGCATTCGCAAATGACAGCGACTTTGCCGGAAACTGCCGGGGACTGCTGACGCTTATGATGGCAGAGTGTTCCAGGGAATTCGAAAAACTGCCAATTCTTCTGCATGCGGAGATCTTGCGAAATGTCTTATATTCCGGCGTCTGGTGCCGCTATACGGCAGTTACCGCCAAGCGGCAGGAATCCGGCGAGAGCGCAGATACTGGCTGCAATGACGCAGAGAATGTGACAGGTTCTGGCAGCAGCAGTTCAAAGGACATACCCGACTCTGACCGCGACAATTCAGATACAGGAGTATAAATTATGATAGATCCCTACAGCGTCTTAGGCATCCCAAGAAGCGCCTCGGACGAAGAAATAAAAAAGGCATACAGAAACCTGAGCAGAAAATACCATCCGGACGCCAACATTAACAATCCGAATAAGGACCAGGCGGAGGCCAAGTTCAAGGAAATCCAGCAGGCATACCAGCAGATCATGCACGAGCGGGAATACGGAACAGCCGACAGCAGCTATTCATCCGGAGGCTATGGTACTTCCGGCGGATACGGCTCATCCGGAGGCTATGGCCCCTTCGGGGACTTTGGCGGATTCGGCGGATTCGGCGACTTCGGCACCTTCCGCGGCTTCCGGGGTCAATACCAGCAGGCTGGCCCAAATCCTACGGAAAACGAAGAGGACCTTCATATGCGTGCCGCGGCCAACTTTATCAACAGCGGACACTATCAGGAGGCATTGAATCTATTAAACGGCATGTCCGGGCGCAATGCCCAGTGGTATTATTACAGTGCCCTTGCCAACTCAGGGCTTGGCAATAATGTGATTGCCCTCCAGCACGCCAAAGAGGCTCTTCGTCTGGACCCGGACAACATACAGTATCAGATGCTGGTAAACCGCTTTGAGAGCGGCGGAACCTGGTACCAGCAGCAGCAAGGCCCTTACCAAACCACATTTACCGACGGGAGCAGCTGGTGCATGAAGCTGTGCATCGCCAACATCGTATGCAACCTGTGCTGCGGCGGAAGCGGCCTATGCTGCGGTGGCGGAGCCCCCGGAGGATATATATAATCATGAGACAGTCCTGATCAGGAACGCTGCCTCTTAAGAAAGCGAGGTATGATTGATATGTTAGATTATTTAGTTCTTTATCAGAGCGAGACCGGTAACACCAAAAAAATAGCCGCGACTATCTTCTCGCGCCTTCCCGGCAACTCCAAAGACCTGATTGACATTACCACCGATAAGCCTATCCCGGAAGCCGAGGTCTATTTCATCGGATTCTGCGTGCACCGGGGTACCTGCAGCATGGCGGTCAGCGACTTTATCAATGACTTAAGCGGCAAGCAGATCGCTCTTTTCGGCACCTGCGGAATGGGAAACGCGCCGGAATATTATAAGGCGATCGAGAACAGCGTCAGCGCGTGGATCGAGACGGACAACGACTACCTGGGGGCCTTCATCTGCCAGGGAAAGATGCCCCAGAAGGTACGCCAGAAATACGTATCCATGAAAAATGAACAGAATGCAGGCCAGATGGACATGTATATTCAGAATTTCGACGAGGCCATCACCCATCCCGACAGCCTGGATGTAGAACACGCCAAAGTATTCGTAGAAAAAGTACTTAAGAAACTGGAAGGCCAGCCATAGATTTCAGGCCGACCAGGATAATAACTTGCCCCTCCCCCGCTGGAAATGCAGGGAAGGGGCTGTTTCATCTTTTCCTTAATCTGTACTACTCTTTCCTCAGAAGGCTCAGCACAGTTCCTCCCATGATCTTATCAAACTCTTCCGCATTTTTCGCATAGCGGCGGATCTTGTTGAACTCCCATTCATAATCGCAGAACGGCCCGTCCGTTCCCCAGATCACCTTGCCTCCGCCTAGTTTCTGAATCACTTTGCTGGTCTCGAATCCCGGTACTCTGGAGGTCTCCAGGTACAGGTTGTCATTCTCCATGGCTACCTCGATGGCAAGCTCCCACTCCCAGAAGAAGCCGCAATGCGCCATGATCAACGGTACCTTCGGGAATCTCCTGGCCATCCGGTCGAATTCCAGCGGACAGTTATAGAGATCCGCCGAGCCATGCACGATCACCACTGCGTCATAGGCCTGGGCAATCTCGAAGATCGGGTTCACCAGCTTCTTATTGCTGAGCGGGAATCCGCACAGCGTAGGGTGCAGCTTCACCCCTTTGAATCCTTTTTGGAAGCAGTTCTCCAGATCGTCCAGCGCCTCCTGCCCGTTCCAAGGATTTACCGCGCAGAACGGAATCAGCCTGTCCGGATTCTCATCCACGTAATCCATGATCTCGTCATTGTTAAAGTATCCTTCCGTAAACGGAAATATGATGGTCTTGTCTACCTTCATGGCATCCATCCGATTCACTACATCCTGGCCGCTCCAGACCGCGGCCCCTTTTCCTACGTGCGAATGTGCATCTACTTTCAGCATCCGTCATCCCTCCTATGAATTTACCTTGCTCTTTAATACGCCTAGTGCCACGGCTAAGATAATAAACACGCCGTTAAAAATATTCTTATATGCGATCCCCATGCCCATCAATGTAATAAAGTTGCTGATGAAGCCTACGAACAGCGCTCCAATGGCGCTTCCGATGATGTTGAACTTATTCCTGGCCGACACCAGGGTCCCGATGTAGACCGCCACAAAGCAATCCGTCAGATACGTCTCCACGCCGCGCGGCACCGCATTTCCCGACCGGGATACCAGCATGACGCCTGCCAGCGCCGCCAGCAGGGAACTGATGATGAAGGTTGCCGCAAATACCTTGCGCACGTTGATTCCCGCAAGAAGCGACGCCCTTACATTGCCGCACAGCGCGTCCATATGCCTTCCGAATGTAGAACGCTCTTTGGCAAAGTACATGGCAACGATGATGAGAATCGTCAGCAAGATCAGGATGGAGATGGGGCCGACGCTCTCCTGGCCGATGAAGAAGAAGTTCTTTACTCTCTCCGTGGGGAGGGTAAAAAGTATCTTAGGCTGCGCCCCATCCGTCAGGGTCAGTTCCACGCTCCGCACGATGAACATCATGCCCAGCGTCCCAATGATCGCCGGAACCCCCAGGTAGGAGATCAGCACTGCGTTGATGATACCCACCAGCAGGCCAAACAGCATGGCTCCCAGAATCGCGACTATGAAATTCTTGCCCGACAGAATCAGCATTGCCGCAACAACGCCCGCCGCGTCCGCCACCTGGGCGATGGACAGATCAATCCCCCGAACCGCCATTACCATCGTCATTCCAAAGGTCATAACGATCAATAAGGAACTGGAATTAAGCACGCCCAATATATTGTCTATCCTCATAAATCTTGGCTCGATGATCTGAAATGCGATCAATACGCAGCAGATACCTATAATCGCGCCATGTCTTGCTATGAATGCCAACACTTTTTCTTTTGAAAAAGATGTCTCTTTCTTTACTTGTTCCACCGTCTGTCCCTCCCTTCTAGAATATCGTTACCTGTCCAATTTCGCGTTTCTTGATTACCGTCAGTAAGATTGACAGGATGAGAATGATTCCAAGTACTCCCGATATCTGCTGGTTGGATATCCCGTTGATGATCAGCGCATTGGAAAGCGCCGCGATAAACATGCCGGAAATGACCGTTCCAATCACGCTCAGTTCGCCTGTCCTGGAAAATGTACTTCCAAGGTATGCCGCTGACAGCGCCTGGATCAGGAAATCCATTCCGCTGGTAATGGCCGACGCGCCATAATTGTAAGAGCATTGGAGAACTCCGGTAAAACCAAGAATCAGACCCGACAGCAGATAGGACAGAAGAAGATATTTCTTCGTATTTAATCCTCTAAGAGTGGCTGCCGCCGGATTCTCGCCGGTTGCGTACATCCGAAGCCCAGTTCTGGTGTGCTTGAAGAAATAATGCAGCACGGCGCACACGGCGATGACGATCAGGAAAATTACCGGTATGATGGCGATCCTGCCCTGCCCCAGTACAGAGAATCCGGGGATTGCCTTGATGGTAAGCGCTTTACCATCGTTATACCAGGACGTGACGCCCTGCATGACGAACATCGTTCCAAGGGTCGCCACAAAGGTTGGTATCTTGACGATGATCACCAGAAACGCATTGATGAGGCCTACCAGAAGCCCTACCGCGATCCCTGATGTGATTGCCGCCGCCACGCTGGTGCCCGCAATCAGCAGTCCTGCCGCCAGGTTGCAGGTAAGCTGCACCAGGGCCCCCGCGCCCATGTCGAATCCGCCCCCGATCAGGACTGCCGTGAGTCCCAGCGCGATCATCGTCAGCACGCTTCCCTGCTTCAGCACCGTCATGATATTCGTCATCTCAAAGAACAGCGGCGCTCTAAGTCCCAGCAGGCACAATATGACAATCATTCCAAGGCCGGTTCCCCTGATGAGAAGAAGCGCCCCGATATTTGCCGAATTACATTTATTCTTCTTGTCCAACATTTCCTGCCTCCTTTCTTTCTTCTTCCTCTCCGCCTGCCGACCAGTACAGGATGTCATGCTCTGTAACATTTCCGGCATTGAACTCTTTGACGATCCTTCCTTTTGTCATCACGGCAATGCGGTCGCAGATCCCCATCAGTTCTTCATTTTCCGAAGAAATAAAGATGATGCCGCAGCCCTTTTTCGCCAGTGCGACCATCTGCTTATAGATCTCCGTCTTCGCCCCGATATCCACTCCCGTGGTAGGCTGGTCAAAGATAAACACCTTGAAGTCGCCCGTCATCCATCTTCCGATAACTACCTTCTGCTGGTTTCCACCGGAGAGTTCGCCCACCAGCTGCTTCTGTCCGGTACACACGATATTCAGCGCATCCCGGATCTCCTCAAACCTGCTGCCCTCCTTCTTTTTGTCAATGATTCCTTTTCTGGCCCACAGATCCGTGGAAGCAAGGGAGAGATTCTCTGCAATGTCCATCTGCGATACGATCCCCTCGTTCCTTCGGTCTTCCGGGATAAACGCGATTCCTGCCCGGCACGCTTCCAGCGGCGTTTTGGGAGCAAACGGCTTACCGTCAATCTTTACCTGGCCGCTCTTCATCTTCTCTACTCCGTACATGGCCAGCATCGTCTCCGTACGCCCTGCGCCCACCAAGCCCGCAAGTCCCAGGATCTCGCCTCTTCGGAGCTTGAAGCTGGCGCCTTTTACCAGCGTTCCTGAGTAGACATCTTCTACCTCCAGGACCGTATCGCCAATCACGGCTTCTTCTTTTGGATAGAAGTCCTTCAGTTCCTTACCGATCATCAGGCTCACCACATCCTTGCGGGAGATGCTTTCTGTCGAAAATGTCCCCTGCATGCGGCTGTCCCGCAGCACGGTTATGCTGTCTGTAATCCGGAAGATCTCGTCCAGATGATGCGATATGTAGATGACAGTCACGCCTTCCTTCTTCAGTTTCCCGATGACCTCAAATAGTTTCTCGATTTCCCGGCTGCTTAGGGATGCCGTCGGCTCATCCAGGATCAGAAGCTTCGGATTCTGTAGAAGGGCCGTGACGATGGCCACCTGCTCTCTCTGCCCAACGCTTAAGGAGGATATCTGCTGGTCTGACGTGAAATCAGATTCGATCAGCTTCAGTTTTTCGTCTACCAGTTCCTTCATCTTCTTAAAGTTCAGCTTCCCGCCTTTTCCTCTGATCTCCGAGCCCAGGAACGCATTCCTAGTAACATCGAAAAATGGGACCAGCTGCTGATCCTGATGAATGATTGATATTCCCGCATTTTCCGAATCCTTGGGAGAATTTATCCGAACTGGCTCGCCGTCCATGAATATTTCCCCTGCATTCATGGAATACACGCCTGTAATAATCTTTACCAATGTTGATTTCCCCGCCCCATTCTGTCCCAGCAGGGCATGGACCTCGCCTTTTCTTACCCGCAGGTTAATGTTCTGGAGCACCTTATTCTTGCCAAAACTTTTGTATATGCCCCTGCATTCCAGTAATACCTGGTTTTCCTCCATTCGTTCACCAACTTTCTTAAATATATGCCTTCTATATATGCCTTCAAATTGCTACGGGCGAGATTACTCTCGCCCGAATCCTCAAGTCTCTATGGAATACTTGGAAGCGCCACGATCACGTCTTCCTTTTTCGGGAATTGCTTTTCTACATCTTCTTTCACAAGTCCGGCATCTTCCCAGAAATTCTTGCCCCACTTCATCTCTGCTGCCTCTACGCCATTCTTTCTTGTTGCTACATAGCAGCTGGCAGGAATCTTTGGAGAAATCGTCTTAGGATCTACACTTCCATCCATCACGCCAAGCAGAAGTTCCGCAGACTGCTTGCCAATGCTTTCCGTGTCCATTACAACGGTAGAGATGAATGGGCTGTCTTCCTGGAACAGCATCTGGAATCCCAGCACGTCCCCGTCAATGGCTACCATCTTGATCTCCTGGCCTCTTCCTGCACGGCGGATTGCTTCGCTTGCCCCGGATACCAACTGGTCATACGTTCCAAAAATGCCTGCGATGCTGCCTTCGTCCGGGTTTGCTGTCAGAATCTCCTCGATCTGCGTCTGCACTTTTGCAGGATTATGCTCTGCCGGCACTTCATGGATCTTAACATCCGGATAATCAGCGGCAACGGCCTCGAAGATTCTCTTTCTCGTCTCCAGAAGCGGCGCTCCCGGAACCCACACGACGTATACGTCTCCTGCATATCCGATGCTTGCAAGCAGCGCGTCGGATGCCAGGGTTGCCATCAGCGGATCATCCCCGTTTACATCTCCGATGGTATGCGCTACCGGAGAGCCTACGCCATTGGTGATGACCGGGATTCCTTTCTTTTCAGCCTCTTCCATCAAAGGAGCCATCTGCTCCGGGTCTCCAAGATGGACGATCAGGCCGTCAATTCCGGAATTGATCAGATTCTCGATGTTCTCATTGTGTTTCTGCACATCTGCCTGGGCATCCGCGATGACTACGCTTCCGCCTGCATCTTCGATCATCTTCTGGGAAGCTGATACGATGTTGCGGTTGTAGTCATTGGTAATCTCCCTGGCTGCGATGCCTACCTTGAAGCTGCCTTCCTTCTCGCTCTTTGTAATCTTGCCGCCTTCATCGCTTTTTCCTTCGTCTCCCGCCTGCTCGCTGCCGCTTTCCTGCGTCTTTTCATCTACAGCGCATCCGGTCAGGGTGCCGGCCAGCATGACAGAGGCCATCAGAAGGGCACACCACTTTTTTACCTTTCTCATTTTCTTTCCTCCTTGTATTTTTGATGGTTTCATTATACAATAATATGCAGAATAGTCAATATAACAATAAACATTTTACTAAACATCTACATATTATACAATTCGCGCACAACCTTTTTATCAAAATTGCACAATCAATTTTTCATTTTACCTGTCACATGCTATAATATTACCAAATGTGACTTTATATCTGACTGGAGGTACTTATGGACAAATCAAATCACAGGCTATCTTCTTCAATCAACCGTCTGCGAGGCAGGAAACTGGCTCCTTTCCATATATGGATCCTGTCTGTCGTATCGCTTCTGACGCTTTTTGCGCTCTTTATCATCAATCCGGATTATGCCGGCAAGGCAAGATCCGGCAGACTGAACGCAGCCTATATCGAGAACAGGCTGCCAGTGGCACTGAATGGAGAGTGGGAATATTATGACAGCCGCTTCCTGTTTTCCTCCGACTTTTCCGCATCCAGCGTGGAACATTATTCGCCCGAATACCGGAAGCTTCCGGGAACCCTTCCGAACACCTTCGGCTTTGGCACCTACCGGCTTACTTTCACCTTCCTCGGCACCACCGACCTGTATTCCCTGCGCCTTGCCGGAGTGCAGGGAACCGCGCGCATCTATGTGGACGGAAGACTACTGTCGGATATTGGATTTACTTCTTCCTTAAAGGCCAGTTCCGAGACAGAAAAGGACAATCAGTATATCGTATTTCCGCTGGACATTATGCGGCAGACCCATGAGATCATCATCCAGGTATCAAATTTCAGCAATTATCATACCGGCATCACAAGTCCCATATATTTTGGCACCCAGATAGACGGCTACCGCCTTGCCTCCCAGTTTAAGTTTGCTGAATCCGTCGGGCTTATGAGTATAGGAATCCTTGCGATCCTCCTGATCTTCCTTTTGTTTTTTAAGGTTCAGATGGGCAGTACCGCTTATTTGCTCCTGTTCACTATTATGCTTTCCTTCCATCTGGTCTATTCCAGCAACAACCTGCTGACCCAGCCGGTACAGTCGTGGACTTATGCCATATTTACCAAGATCTACGTCCTGTCTTTTGCATTGATGGGGCTGTGCATGATCCTTCTTGCCAGGCAGAATTGCTACACCAAGGGCATCTTGCAAAGGACCTTGAAGTATACCTGTACATCATTCCATTTCTTTTGGTCCTTACCTTGCTCTGCCCCGGAAAGCATCTGCCAATGATGAAGATCCTGACCGGAACCTACTTTGCCGCCTCCCTCCTTCATACTTCCATCATCCTCCTGGGGCGGATCTGGAATAGAAGCTACAGTGCGCTGATGCTGATGCTGTCGCTCTCCTTCTGCGCCAGCTATTTCGCGCTCCTATACTTTAACAGCCGGGGAATGGTCTCTGCAGACGCATATGCCAGCAGTTACATCCTCCTTCTGGTCGCCTATGTCACGTCCCAGCTTGCCTACGTGGCCCTCAAGGTCTCCCGGATCTATACCGGCAATGCAAGGCTTGCCCGCAGGATGGTGGTCACCGACAAGCTTAAAAGCGAGTTCATATCTGCAACGTCCCATGAACTGCGAACGCCTCTGCACGGCATTATCAACATTATCGAATCCGCAAGTTCCAAGCTTGGAGAGCCGGATACCGCCAAAGAACAACTAAGTCTCGCCCTAATGCTTGCCAGGAAACTGAACAGTGTCCTGAACGACTTGTACGGGTTCTATTCCTCCGAGCACAGAAGCGTAAGCCTAAAACCTGTCAACCTGGACATTGAGGTAAATGCCGTAATCGAAGTATTCTACTATACTTCCGATAATACGAAGCTGATCTTTAAAAACAATCTCTCCAAGAACGCCCTGTGGGTGAGCGCGGACGAGTCAAAATTGTGGGAAGTCCTGAACAATATTATTGGAAATGCCGTAAAATATACGGATTCCGGTACCATTACCATCTCAAGCAAGCGCATGAATGGGAAGGTATACGTCTCTGTGTCTGATACCGGCATTGGCATGTCGGCCAAAGATATCAGCCGGATCTTTGACAAGTCCGTGCGTCTGGATGATACCGCCCGGAAATCAGAGGGCGTAGGGCTAGGGCTATACCTGGTCCGCCAGCTGACCGAGCAGATGAACGGAAGCGTATATGTGGAATGGACTAAGCCGGGGCAGGGAACCTGCATTACCTTCTGTCTGGATGCCTGCCCGCCGGATCACAATTCCATGGAAAACGCAGCGGCCACTCAGGCCGGTTCTGCCTACAAAAGCCAGAATTATCTGGAGGACTTTAAGGGAACATCGGCCTCCCTTCTGGTCGTAGATGACAACGAGGATAACCTGAGTATCATTCGTACCATTTTTGAAGACTGCAGTTTTTCCATGGATTGCGTAAAGAGTGCAAAAGAAGCATTAGAGTTGCTTGAGAAATCTTCTTATGATATCATCATATTAGATGTAATGATGCCAGAGATGAGCGGGTTCGAATTATGCCAGATCATCCGGAAGCGCTACTCTCACTTCGAACTTCCGGTGCTTCTGCTTACTGCCTGCGACGGGGCGGAGGAAATCCTGACCGGCTTCTGGTCAGGGGCGAATGATTATGTGGTAAAGCCGGCCGACCGGATCGAACTTCGCACCAGGGTTTTCAGCCTGATTACGCTGAAGCAGTCTGTCAAATCCGCGCTTGATAATGAGATGCTGTTCCTTCAGGCTCAGATCAGGCCCCACTTTTTGTACAACGCATTTAACACCATCAGCGCCATCGCGCTTACGGACGGTGTCAAAGCCAGCGAGCTGATCGATGATCTGGCAATCTACCTTCGAGGATGCTTTGGCAACGATGTAAACCGCGGACTTGTCACCATTGACACGGAACTTGGAATCGTTAATTCCTACGTCCATATCGAGCAGGCCCGCTTTGGCAGGCGGCTGCAATTCAAACTGATACAGAATACCCGACGGGGCTTCTCTCTTCCGCCGCTTACCATACAGCCATTGGTGGAGAACGCGATACGCCATGCCACATTAGACAGTTACCAGGAGATTCAGATCCAGGTAACGATTACAGAAGAAAATGAATACATTCACATTGAGATTCAGGATAATGGAGTCGGAATCGAGCCGGTAAAGATCGCCAACTTGCTAAACGAAGAACAGGATGGATATCAGGGCGGCATCGGCCTTCGCAATGTCAGCCGACGCCTGAAGCTCCACTATGGCATTCCTTTGGATATACAGACTTCCCCAGGAGCGGGCACCACAATCCTGATTCGCATACCGCTGAATTCAAAATTTCAGGAGGATGAACTAGAACATGGATATAACAGCAATCAACAGCACCCCTAAATACCGCACCATCATCGTGGATGACGAGCCGCCTGCGCTGGCCAAGCTAAGTTATCTGCTGAAAGATTATGAAGACTTTGAACTGGTGGGCTCGTTCGATAACGCCGATGACGCCCTGGAATCCGTCAGGGAGGTGCAGCCTCAGGTGGCATTCCTTGATATCGCCATGCCCGGGCGCAACGGCATGGAACTGGCCTCGGATCTTAAGTCCAGGCTTGCGGATAATATAGAGATCATCTTTATCACCGCTTTTGACCAATATGCCGTATCGGCCTTTGACTTAGATGCCACCGATTATCTGTTAAAGCCGGTCAGCAAAGAACGGTTTCAAAAATCCATTCTCCGCATCAAGAATACTTTGGGCGCCCCGTCCACGGCCCCTCCGGCAGGATCGTCTTCTTCCCCTATGCTTCATGCGTTCGGAAAACTTGAGATTACCGGGACGAGCGCGCTGCAGCCGGAGTGGCGGACCGCAAAGGTGCGGGAGTTATTTGCGCTTTATCTCCAGAACCGCCCTCACGGCGTTTTCCGCAAGAATCTTCTGGATACCCTCTTTAGCGCCCTTCCGGAAGAAAAAGCCCTGTCCAATCTCAACACCTGCAACTATTACCTGCGCCAGTTCTTGAAAGAGACCGGAACCGATATCTCTTTAAAGTATAAAAGCGGCTATTATTCCCTGGATCTTGGAAGCGTCACCTGCGATGCCGATCTGTTCGCGGATGCCGAAGAACGGGCCGGCTCCATCACTTCCGGCAATCTGGACTCCATCCTCTATGGAGCCTCCCTGTACCGGGGCAAATACTTTGAGGACGTCAAGTGCGACTGGGCCAATCTGCTGCGGGACCAGTATGATATCCGCTACGCCAGCCTGCGCGTCGCGCTGGCCTCCTACTACGCATCCATCGGAAAATACGAAGAATCAGCACAGCAGGCTTCCCTGGCGCTTGAGATCGACCATTTCTGCGACAGTGCGTGGAGGATACTGCTTCACAATTATAAAGAAATGGCAGACAAGACGCACTATGACACCACCATCGCTAACCGGGACGCCGCTTACCAGAACCGCGGCCTGGCCGCGCCGCCTCTGGATGTATAATACAGTTTGGTACAACTTAAAAGAAGCAAGGCATCGCCAATGCTACATGGCTTGCCATGCTCTTTCAATTGACCCTCTTAAAAGCATTACTCCTGCTTCGCTGCTGCATTGGATACAATATTTATTCTACCCAGAGGCTGCAGCACAATGCCTCTCTCCCATCTATCACGTTTAGGCGGAGAAAAGAAAGTAAGAAACTATGGATCTGTCCTCCTATTTCAAAGGCATTGGAAGAAGGCATCATCCATTACGATGCTTCCAATCGAGAATGGGATGGTTAAAGAAGAGAATATACAGGCAATAAAAAATTCTTTATTTGTTTCTGATGTCTCTATCGGAAGATTATATGGAAAAACCGGTACAGGAGTTGTTGACGGGCAAAATTCAAATGGGTGGTTTATCGGCCTTATTGAACACGGCGAACGAGTTTACTACCTTGCGACAAACTTGCAGAATGCTGATAATGCTACCGGCAGCACTGCCACCGAAATAGCCATAGAGATACTAAATTCTATCTTTTCTTAAATAACAGACATAAAAACTGGCGGTATATCCATACATCGCCAGTTTTTTATTATACTCATCTTTGATAATTTTAATCCCCTCTGGCATCCGATTCCGCTTTTGTTCGATGAATAATCCCATGAGGATGGTGTGGCGGTGCATAGATGGAATAAAGTTTTATGGGTTCTGCCCCTGTATTGACCAGGTTATGCCAGGTGCCAGCGGGAACAAAGATGGCATCATCCTGACAGACTTCACGCTGGAATTCAAACCTTTCCCTGCATGCCCCCATCATAATAATGCCCCTGCCTCGTTCTAAGCGAAGAAACTGATCATTATCCGGATGCACTTCCAACCCAATCTCTCCACACGGTGGTATGCACATAAGCGTAACCTGCAAATGACTGCCAGTCCATATTGCCCTGCGATAAAATGGGTTTCTCTCTGTTGCGCATGCGATGTTTACGACAAAAGGCCCTGGCCCAAAATCAACATTGTCACGAAGATTCTCTGTATATCGCATAGACTCCCTCCTTTTTATGGCTATATCTATACATTATTCTATGCCACCCTTTTAACTTCTGCCACAAAACTGCCACGTTTTGTTATTACATACAAGAAAGCCCCGGAAACATTATGTCTCCGAGGCTTCTTCATTATAGAGGCGCCAACCAGAATCGAACTGGTGATAGAGGTGTTGCAGACCTTTGCCTTACCGCTTGGCTATGGCGCCTTATCGAGCATTTGTATTATAACAAATGCCCGGGATTTAGTCAACATCTTAAAAGCCTAATTCTTCATTTACCAGAATAACTTTTATTCTTTCAGGAACTTTGGAGAATCTTGTCACCAGCATCTGACAGCAGATGGTGTCAGGAGACTTGCAGTCAAAGCAGGCTCCCGTCTTGTGGCAAGGCGTATCAATATCGAATCTCTGCGCGTTGATCGGCGCAGCCTCATTCCTGGCCCTTGATACAGCGTTCTCTACATCCCTTACCACCTTGTTCATCCCAACGATCATGATGACATTGCGGGGACCGGCGGCTATGGCCGATACCCGGTTGCCAAAGCCGTCTATGTTGACCATCACTCCATCTTCCGTTATAGCATTGGCGCTTGTGAGGAAATAGTCGCAGTCATAGCTTGCCAGCTCGATCTTACGCTTTTCTTCCGGATTCTTGGCGTCATCGCGGTTATATTCCTTATAATTGCCTTCGCAGATTGCCTTCTTAAGCCCGATCTCTGCAATCGACATGGAGCCGCCCCAGGCGACCGTGCTTCCTTCCGATATCCACTCCAACGCTTTCTTAAGCGCGTCTTCTTTTGTCTCTGCGTAATAGCCATCCATATTGCGGGACTTCAGTCCCTGAACGATACGCCCGCCTAATAATTGATTTCGTTTTATCCGATTCTCATTCATTGCATCCGCCTCCTATGTATCTTATCTTGCTGTTCCCAACATTATACCACAAATTTAAAAGTCAGACAGTTTTAAATGCGTGTTAGATTCCAATTTCTCCCAGCCGCATGATATAGAGCGCTACCATAATCCTTGTACGGTTCTCGTTGCTATGAATGTCATATCCCAGGATGTCCCGGATTTTATGAAGTTTGTAGGTCAGCGTGTTCTTATGGCAGTACAGTGCTTTTGAGGTCTCAATGACGCTGCACTCATGGCGAAAATATTCATCCAGAATCTTCAGATACTCCTTGTGATTCTGTTTGTCATAGTCTATCAAAGTCCCTAGGGTCTCCTTTACAAACGCAGGATAGATGGATACCTCTTTTACATCCGCCAATATCTTATAGATGCCCAGTTCGTCGTAATCCAGCAGATTCTTAGGAATAGCTGTCTTGGTCAGCTGGTAGGCCGTATTGGCGTTATGGTAAGACTTGTGGATATCCCGGATCTGATCCGCTGTCGTGCCAATCCCCACATAGATGTTGGAATCCCTCTGGCACAGCCGCTGGAAATCTGAGCGGATCTTTGAAAGGGAGTAGCCTGCGGCAAGGATGATCAGGCATCCCTTTTCTTCGTATACGATCACATTTTTCAGAATATAGTGTAGAGACTTCTCAATCCTCAGCAGTCTTTCATTCCCATTCTCCATATCATAGGCATGACAGCTAAGTATGACGATCGTATAGGACATATCCCGGAAGAATCCATTTCTCTCAAAATGGCTGAGATACAGTTCTTCATTCTCCGGGTAATAAATGGCGTTCTTCAATGCAGCAATCAGGTTCGTCTCCTTCTGCTCGTTTTTTAGGAGAATCACCGAGAACATCCGCATAATGTCAATGTAAGGTGTCTTCCACGATGCGGAGAAGAGTGGAAACTTTATCTTATTGCAGTAATCAATGATCTCCTGCGAAAAGGCCCTCTCCCCCCAAAGAGATACGATCAGGCCTCCTGCATGGACCTTATTCAGCGCCTCCACGAACCTGTAAAGCCACTCGTCCGAAGTATAGTTCAGGCCTGAGTTAAAGATAAGTTCGTCTCCATGCAGCAGATCCGCAAATTCCGGATCCTCAACCATGTGGACCCATCCAATCATTTTTTCAAAACATCCTGTCGTATGCAGTTTCACTTCATATTCCGGACTGATCTTTTCATAAAGTTCCTTCAATTCTACTGCCACATATATACACCCGCCTGTCTGTCTATTTATTTCTTAAGTCCGTATTATTATATCATCCTTGTGCTTCAAGCACAATTTTTTTACTAATTTATGTAACATAAAACTATTTTCAAAGAAGTTTCTCCGTGATATATTGTTCTTGGAATACAAAATATGCTTTAGAAGCACCCCCAAGATTTTGTTATTCCTAATCCAATCTCTAGATTATTTAAACAAAAGGTCCTGAAGTTTTACTTCAAGACCTTTTTTGCATTTCTTCATGTATCTATGCTTTCCCACTGGAATCCGATATACTTTATACAGATAAAGCGTTTATGCGCAGATACCGGATGAAAAGGGGGGAATTCGTTATGAAATTGATGATAAGAAGCTCCTATTCGATGCCGGATACTCCGATATTATGATTCGAAACGCGCACTCTCTGGGAGTGGATTTGAAAAAGATCACGCATATTGTACTGTCCCATGGCCACGATGAACACAGCGTGGGACTGTCCCTTCTGTTCTAGGACCGCCCTGCACCCACCTTCTTACTGGCAAAGTTTCTTTTTTCTGATCTTCCAGTCTGGCAAAAACTTTGTCATGTACGCATGGAATCTTTTGTTATGGCTTGGCTCTATTAAGTGGCACAATTCATGCACCACGATGTATTCCAGGCATTCATCCGGATAGAAGGCCAGCCTCGTATTAATCCGTATGCGTCCGGTATTCACCGTGCAGCTGCCCCACCGGGTCTTCATGTACCGGAAGGTCCAGTTGGTAGCGTTCACGCCCATCACTGGCTCCCATATCCGGGCATATTCTTCTACCTTATCCACAAGCCTTCCTAACTGCGCATCGGTGATCGATCTGGAAGTTTCCTCCGCCCTGCCCTCAAGGGAATCAAGCATGCGCTTCCGGCTCTTTTCAATCCACTGAGCCTTTCCCTTTGCAAAATCCCTGATTCTCCTTTCAGACGCGTGTGGCGGCGCGGTGATCAGCACCTGCGCATCCGGCGGCTTGATATAGAGATTGATATTCTTTACTTTTCTGTATTCGATTGTGACCGGAATATTGTTTACATATATAATCTTTGACATGCTTCTATTATAGCATATCGCTGCCGGAAGAAGCCACGGAACTTTAAAACTGCCATCATCCCTTTATACCGCTAAGCGCGATGCCTTCTTTAAACTTGCCCTGCATGAATACATAGAAAATAAAGGGCGGCAGGAAATTCACCACAGCGCAGGCCATCGTAAGCCCTACGTCCGTATTGAACTGGGTCTTCATAAGACTCAGCGCCAGAGGCAGGGTCTTCATCTCTTGCTTTGTACACGCCACCAGGGGCCAGATAAAGTTGTTCCATGCGCCCACAAAGGTAAATATGGACAATGCCAGCACGGATGATTTTACCATCGGCAGCACGACCTTAAAAAATGTCCTGATATTTCCACAACCGTCAATCTTCGCCGCATTGATCAAGTCCTGCGGCACATCCAGTATTGCCTGTCGCATGATAAACACGCCGAATGCCGTGGGAAGAGGCAGAATCAGGGCACGAAATGTATTCAGCCACCCCAGGCTCTTTGTAATCAGGAACAGGGGCACGATTATCACCTCCGACGGCACGATCATGGTCAGTATCAGGAAGAGGAACAGCCGGTCATTCCCCTTAAAATTCATTTTCGCAAATGCATAGCCCGCCAAGGAGCACACCGTCACCGTCAATATCACTCCGGCCACTGCCACAAAGACGCTGTTGAAGATATACCGTTCAAAATTGTCCATCGCGAATATCTTCTGGTACTGGACGAAAGAAAGCTTATCCAGCGAAAAATCAAAATCGCGGGCATTGATCGTTGACTTGAATGACATCATGAACATGTACACGAAAGGCACCACATTCACCACGATAATTCCAATCAGCAATATGGAATCTATTCCATTTCTTAAACCTTTTGCTATTGCTTTCATATTCCCTCCCTATAGTTCCGAGACATCTCTTCTCATCAACGTTCTCTGCATCAATGCGATCACCAGCACCACGAGAAAAAGCATGTTGGATATTGCCATGGCATAGCCTGCCTTGCTGCTTCCAAAGCAGGAGGAGTATGCATACAGCACCAGCGTTGTCGTGGCATTATTAGGCCCTCCTCCTGTCAGGTTGAAGATCAGATCAAAGCAGCGCAGAGAATTGGTGAGGGATAAGAACACGGCCAGTATTATGGTGGGCTTCAGCATTGGAAGCGTGATGCTGAAAAAACAGCGAATCCTGCCCGCCCCATCTACCTTTGCCGCCTCATAATAGGTATCGGATATGGACAGCAGGCCGGAAGAATAGATGACCACGTAATACCCCATATACTTCCAGACTGCCACAAGCCCCACGACGATCAGCGCCTTTCTGGCATCGCCCAGGAGCATGGATGGCTCTATCCCGAATAATCCAAAGAAATTTTCCACCACCGGAAGTTTTCCGTTGAGGAATTCCCTCCATACGACTCCAGCCACCGCATCCGCGCAGAGCACCGGAATAAACACGATGCAATTGGCAATCTTTCCCAGCACCTTTTTACGGTTGGCCACCAGAAAGGAAGATACCAAGATGCCCGACACGGTCTGCAGCGGAACAATGATGACGATCAGTTCCAGCGTATTTTTCAGCGCCTTAATAAACTTGCTGTCTGTAAGCAGCCTTCTATAATTATCCAGCCCCGAAAAAACTGGTTCCGTCATAATATTATATTTGGTAAACCCAAGCACCACGGATATGATGACGGAGCCGATTACAAACGTCACAAGGATCAAGGTAATAGGCGTAATATAAGCATATGGCGCTATGTTCTTTATTCCTGTTTTTCTCTTTTCCATACCGTTCCTCTCAAAAAAATGTCCGCAATAGAAGCGGACATTTTTTGTATCTCATTAATTATTCTTTATCTGCCCAGTAATCATCCAGCAGGCCGTTTGCGTAATCTTCAGCCTCCTTCAGCGCCTCTTCCACCGTCATCTCTTCCGTCATCACGCCCTGGAAGTCAGCGGAAAGCTGCGTTAAGATGTCCACTCCGCAGGGACCTGCCTGAAGGCCATGCCATTTATCAATGTCCTCCGTATAGATACGCTCCATCTTCTCGTCGCCTACATATGGCTCGCTGACGGTAAGTGCCGCGCCGGGGCATTTTGCATGGTACTGCTTCATAAATTCGGCGCCTGTCACGTATTTGATGAAATCCATTGCAAGGTCTTTATCGTCTGCCGCCGACATCAGCGTCAGGCAGTCGGTTGCTCCGAATGTTCCATAGTCCACATTCTTAAGGGAAGTCACATAGTCCCATTTCAGGTCAGGATACGTCTCGGCAAACATGGTTTCATCCGTCTGGGATGAGCGGTATACGCCGAATGCCGCCTTGCCTTCTCCGAACACATTGGCAAATGCCTCTGACCATGACTGGGACATGAAATCAGGATTCATATACTGGGTCAGTTCCTTGATCCATGTCAATGCCTCAGTTCCGGCCTCATCAGCAAAAGCTACGGACTTCAGGTCATCCTTATAGACTTGTCCGCCGTTCTGCCAAAGCGCACTGTAATAGTATGCATTCAGTACCTGCATGGCTCCCACATCGCTGGTGCTCATTCCAGCTGCATAGCCGTACTGGTCAATCTTGCCGTCGCCATCCGTATCCTTGGTTGCCGCTTTGCAGATTCTTACAAAATCCTCCCAAGTCTCAGGCGCCGTCTCTCCCAGGTCTGCCAGAATGTCTTCATTATAGTACAGCACGAAAGGCACTCCCGTCACGAGCGGCCATCCATACTGTCCATCCATCATATATCCGTTTTCCAGATATTTATACTCTTCTTTGTCCTCATCGGTAACATACTCTGACATGTCAACAACCGCTCCGGAATCTATATATGAAGGGAACATCTCATTGTACATATATCCCACGTCCGGACCTTCGCCTGAGTTAAGAGCTGTCGTGTATGTCTCCTCATAACTGTCCCAGGGCACTACCTTTACGTTAACCGTACAGTCGTTCTCCTTCTCCCAATCCTTAAGAAGCGGCTTCCAGTTGTTCACCGTGTCGTCGTCCAGCGGAGCGACCCACACCTCCAGCGTCTTTTCATCCCCTTTGGACTTCTTTTCATCTGCCCCATTATTCCCGCAGCCGACGATCAATGTCATGGCCATGGCGGAAACCAGCAGCATGCTAATGATTTTCTTTTTCATATCTTTCGTCCTCTCCCTATAAATTTATTAAACTACTCAAGAATATTCTACCATTGGCATGCTGCCGCATGCAAATTGCTAACTTAAATAAACAATCGTGCTTATTGATTGTTTCTATAATTACAGATCTGTTCTATCCAGGCTTTTTCTACCGTTCCTCTCCAAAGAAAAGCTGCATATCTTCTTCCACCGTTCCTATCCCTGCAATGTTAAAGTTTTCCACCAGTACCTTTGCCACATTCTCGGATAAAAACGCAGGAAGCGTAGGCCCAAGATGGATGTTCTTTACCCCCAGGTAAAGCAGAGCCAGCAGGACGATGACCGCCTTCTGCTCGTACCAGGCAATATTGTAAATAATCGGCAGATCGTTGATATCATCCAGGCCGAAGACCTCTTTTAGCTTCAGGGCAATCACCGCCAGGGAATAGGAATCGTTGCATTGCCCTGCATCCAGTACTCGTGGAATCCCCCCGATATCGCCCAGATCCAGTTTATTATACTTATACTTTGCACATCCGGCCGTGAGGATTACCGTATCGTTTGGCAGCGCTTTCGCAAAATCCGTGTAATAGTTGCGGGACTTGGCCCGGCCGTCGCATCCTGCCATCACGACAAACTTTTTGATCGCGCCTGACTTGACTGCCTCCACTACCGTATCCGCCAGAGCCAGCACCTGATTGTGGGCAAATCCGCCGATAATCTCTCCGCGTTCCAGTTCTACCGGAGGCTGGCACGTCCGGGCATGGGCGATGATCTGAGAAAAGTCCTTTTCCTCTCCAATCTTTCCCGGAATGTGCGTGCAGCCGGGATAACCTGCCGCACCGGTGGTATACAGGCGGTCCTTATAACTGTCTTTCGGCGGAACGATACAGTTGGTGGTCATCAGGATGGGCCCGTTGAAGCTTTCAAATTCTTCCTTCTGCTTCCACCATGCATTTCCATAGTTGCCTACAAAGTGGGAATATTTCTTAAAGGCCGGATAATAGTGGGCCGGCAGCATCTCAGAATGGGTATAGACATCAATCCCTGTCCCTTTCGTCTGCTCAAGCAGCATCTCCAGGTCTCTAAGGTCATGGCCGGACACCAGGATTGCGGGTCTGGTACCGACGCCGATATTTACCTTGGTCATCTCTGGGTTTCCATAGGCCGACGTGTTGGCCTTATCCAGAAGCGCCATGCCGCTGACTCCGTATTTCCCGGTTTCCAGCGCAAGCGCCACTAGTTCCTCTACGCCCAGCCTGTCGTCTTGCGTCTTAGCCAGGGCGCTTTGGAGAAATGCGTCCACCTCCTCATCTTCTTCAAGCAGTGCATTGGCATGCTTGCTGTAGGCGGATAGCCCCTTTAATCCATAGGTAATCAGTTCCCGCAGGCTGCGGATATCTTCATCCTTCGTAGACAATACCCCTACCTGGACTGCCTTGCCCATATAGCCTTCACGTCCCTTGCAGTCCCAGCGGGCTGCCTCTGGCAGCGAGTCTTTACTGCCTGTAAGCGCCAGCAGATCCCGTTTCTTTGCCAGGGTCCTATCGATACGTTCCACAATTGCCTCCTCGTCAAAGTTGGCATTGGTGATGGTAATGAACAGATTCAAAGTAATCAGATGGTTTACATCCGCAGGCACTTCCTTGCCTTCGGCTCTTAATTGCGTCGTAATTGCCGACAGCCCCTTCGTCACGTAAACCAGCAGATCCTGCATGGCTGCAGTCTCCGGCTTCTTGCCGCAGACCCCTATCTGCGTGCAGCCCGCACAGCCTGCGGTTTCCTGACATTGGTAACAAAACATTTTATTCTCCATAGTAATTTCCTCCTTGATTTTTGAATGGCTGGTTTGCTTTGATGTCCTAATGCTACCAATAATGTCAAAAAAAATCCGTAACATATGTTACGGATCGCAAAATCATAAAATTTTCTGCAATGCCAACGAATCTGGGACAAAGATGCCTCTCTTTGTCACCTTGACAAGCCCTTCCTCCTGCATCCTCATCAACTCTCTGGACAGTGACGGACGGGCTACATTCAGGAAGTCCGCCATCTCTTCCCGGTTCATGGTAATGGCGAGACTTTCGCCTGCCTTGCCATACTCCAGCAGAATCTTCGCAATCTTCTGCCGAAGCGTCGCGCAGGAGATAATCTGTATCTTCTGATTCAGATAGTATGCCTTCTGCGCGAAGATCGCCAGCATATTGGCAATTAATTTCGCATGATAGACGCAGGCTTTCCCACAGGTAGAGTAGAAATACTCCCTGGGGATATGAAGGATTCTTGAGGGAACCGCCGCCTGGGCATAGTGCTCATACTCCTTTTGGCCCAGGAATACAAAGACCTCTCCGAATAATTCCCCGGGCTTGTCAATGGATGCCACAATGCTCCGCCTTCCATCCGTAGAATCGTTACATACTGCCACCGCTCCATCTATAAGCACCGAGAGTTTTTCCGGAGCATCGCCCTGGCAGAAGATCATCTCATCCTTGTCATACCTGACTGACTGCGCATGGCTGCACTTCAAGCAGCATTCGATATCCTCCCCCGTCATGCCACGGAATAAAGGGCTGTCTTTCAAACTAGAAATCATCGCGCTTCCTTCCTGCGAAAATATGCTCTCGCCGCCTCCATGAAACTGTCAATCTGCTCCGGCCTGGTGGTCTCTGGAATATCACAGCCTGATGCCAGAACATACCCCTTCCGGGACTTAAGGCCAGCGCTGATGCAGGATCTGACCGCCTGCGTAATCTCTTCCTTAGATCCGTTCAAGATAATCTCCACCGGGTCTACATTTCCTGCGATTGGGATATGCGGGCCTAATTCCTGCGCCGCCTTTTCAAGATCAACGATATTATCAAGACTTACCTCATTCAGTTCATATTTTTTAAAATAGTCCCAAATCCGCTCCGTCTGCCCGCACATGTGCAGCGATACCTTCTTCCCGGTCTTTTCATACGCGTAATCCGTCAGTTCCTTCGTAAATGGATATACGAACCGCTCATACATCTTCGGGCCGATAAGGGCGGGGTTTGCCACCGGGTCAGCCATGGCAATCCCCATGCCGTACTGCGCCGCCAGATCGATACAGCTTCTCTCGCTGTCCGCAACCAGCCTAATCAGCCTCAGCGCGTCGTCCGGGCACTTTCTTAAGTCCCGCAGCAGCCGCTCCACGCCCCGCAGGTTGGATGCAATCGTAAGCGGGCCGCCGATGCTCATTTCCACAGGGACGATGGGAAGCGCCTTATCTGCAAGAATCTGCGCCGTCCGGGCAAAGTCCCGGATTCTGGCATTCGTCCGGGCATCTACTGGTTCCATAGAGTCGAGCCTTCCATAATCCTGGATGAGCGGCGCATCCATATAGGGAACTCCCTTCTCGGGATAGATCACCTTGCCGCCCAGAGCCTCTGTGATCCCTCTGGAATTAGGCCCGATATCCATCCGGTCATATCCATAGCGGTTGAAAGGAATGATCTCCGCCTCCGCCATCTTCTCCGGGTCATGGGACAGATCCCACACGCTGATGCCGCTAAGCACTCCCTTCAGTTCTCCCATGAAAGGGACGCAGGGCACGCGGTCGTAGGATTTCCCCTCCTCGATTGCTTTTTTTCTTTCTACGGGCGTCATCTCGTCGGCCCTATGCTTCTGAATCTCTGTCATCTTGCTGCCTTCCTTCTATATTTCTGCCTGCTGCTGTTTGGCTTGTCCGGAATTGTCATTTCAACTAATCCAAGTTTCATTGATGGTAAAAGATAGTTCTTTCGAAAGGTCGGCCTATGCTTTAACCCCAGTCTATCCATCAACTCTTTTGTTGTTAAGGTATCATTTTCCAAAAAAACTCCTTTCGGACTTGCACTATATTATACCGTACAAGTCAATAAAATGCCAGCCCGTCTCCCGGAGGGTTTTTATGATATAGGCAGCAAATTTCGTATGCCACAAAAAAACGCGGGCATCCATTATATGAATGCCCACGCCTGACAAAAAATATTTTATATTCTATCAAGATAAATTCGCTTCGCATTGTTGCGGAATATATTTTCCGCCAGTTCCTTCCCTTCCTCCAAGGTCATGAACGCATCTTCGATCAGGTCCGCCAGCGCCTTTGCCACCGCATAGCGGCCAGCCAGATATGCGCCGTAGCTTTCTATCACCGTCCAGGAGTCGCAGCCCCAGGTGATGGCATCTGCCTTTCCGGTCTCTATAAGCTGCTTCAGGAAGTAGATTGCCGTAGTAGTGGATATGCTGGGGAGCCAGCATAGGTCCGCGTACACGTTGGAATAATTGTGGATCAGCGCCAGCGCGTCGTCCGTCCAGGGGAAGCTTCCATGGAACAGGATGAACCTGGTCTTGGGATTCTTGCTGATGACTTCCTTTAGCAGCATGGCATTGCTGCCTTCCAGATTGCCAAGCCCGGTATGGTTCTGGAATGGAATATCATACTTTGCCGCAATCCTGCAGATATAAAAATAGATATAATCCTGGAATGCCACGATATCCTCCCGGGAGGCATCTGGATTCTGGTATCCTCTTTTCGCCTCGTCATAGGTCCGCTCCTTAAAATGAATGGAACGGTCATAGGGAAGGGATGACTTTAACGCCACGCATCCTTGCGCCGTCTTCTCTGTGATCTTCTCCTCAATCTTGTCTAAATACTGGTCGAACTCCAGGTCTTTGGGCCATCCATATACAAGGAAGGGATTGTTGCCGTTATCATCCACCGTATCCGGCTGATATCCGAACAGAAACTGGTTGATCCGGTAGGTCGGCGTATACAGACCGGGATTGCCAAGGTTCGTCCCCGGCTCCCAATATCCGTCCAGGACGATCTTGTCATAATGGCAGACATTCCGCAGAAATTCATCATCCGATGCAAGGGAAGAAGAGAATTCCCTAATCTTCTGGTCAAACCAAGGGTACGTATTTTCATCCAGCCTTTGTTCTGTACCAAGCAGTTTCTGAAGGCTCTTCTCGATCCAGAAAAAATAGGAATTATGCTTTAAGCCTCTTACAAATTCCGCAGCAGCCTCCTTCGTGCCGTCCCAGTCGCGGTGGCACCATCCCAGGTAGGAATGTTCCACCAGATCCTGGATTCCCGCGGGAAATCCTACCTGCCGGGGCAGTTTATGGCAATGGGTATCTATCACGGATATGGTATCTATATAATCTGAGATTTCCTGAAATACTGACATATATAATTCCTCCTTTGATCCGTCAATCCGTCCCATGGATGAACCGGATAGCATGATTTAACGCGTCGAATGTCTTCCCGTACGTCCAGTTAAGGAATCCATGTACCATCCCTTCCATGATATGGTACTCCACGCTTACGCCGCTGTCCTCTAGCTTTGCCGCATACATCAGCCCCTGATCCAGAAGCGGGTCGCACTGGGCGGATATGAAGCAGGCCGGAGGCAGTCCTTTCAGATTTCCGGATAGGAGCGGAGAAGCCAGCGGGCTTTCTTTCTCTTCCTCGCTGTTAAAATAAAAGTCCATCGGGTCTTCCATACAGTTATATTCCAGGAAATACCCCTTGCCATAGCGTTTTTCAGAATCTGTCATCTCGCTCTCCACATTCGTTGTCAATGGATAGTACAAGATCTGCCTGCGGACAGCCGGGCCTTTCCGGTCTCTTGCCAGCATGGAGACTACGGTCGCGAAGTTGCCGCCGGAACTATCGCCGCAGACGCTGATGTTTTTGGGGTCGCCTCCGTAATCCCCTATATTCTCGCTGGTCCATACGAGCGTATCATACGCCTCGTTAAGTCCCTTCGGAAACTTGTATTCCGGAGCCAGGTGGTAATCGGGAGCCACCACGATCATGCCTCCGTAGCAGGCCAGGTATCTGCACACATACTCGTATACATCAATGCTGTTCATAGAGAACGCGCCGCCGTGGTAGAATACGACTGCCGGGCACGGCTTCTTCCCTTCCGGCGTATAGATCCGAAGGCGTATGGGCCCGTCGCTTCCATTTAGCAGCGTCTCTTCCGTATGTACCGTCATAATCTTCTCATAGCAGCTGCACCGCTGGTAAGCCGCCGTCATTGCCGCCACGGATTCGTAGTTGTTCTTCGTCCGCCACTCCTTCTTGTGCTCCATATCCATGGCCTGCGGCTCCATAATCTCGACTTCCGGTGCTGCTTCCCCATATTCCGGTTCCAAATACTTTCGATAATCCCCCATACTAGGCCACCTTCTTCACTTTCTTCCTGCCCGCCAGCTGCTTCTGGATTCCATCCAGGCATACCGCGCCAAGGAAGATGCATCCTCTGATGATCAGCTGGTAATATTCGCTGATATTAAGGATCGTCATGCCGTTGGTCAGCACGCCGATGATCAATACGCCGCACACAGCCGTAGAGATGCGCCCTTCTCCGCCGGTCAGGCTGACGCCGCCGATTACCGCGGCTGTCAGGCAGTCCATTTCCATATTCTTTCCTGCCGTAGGCTGTCCGGAACTGATCCTGGCAAGCATGATAAGTCCCGCAAGCCCTGACAGGAATCCTCCGATTGCATAGGTGGCTACCTTTAATTTGCCTGTATTGATGCCGGAGAGCCTTGCCGCCTCTTCATTACTTCCAATTGCGTAAAAATGCCTTCCAATGTAGGTTCGGTTCAGCACAATTCCAGCAATGATAATGACAACGATGAACAGGATCACTGGCAGAGGAATCATCCCCACATAGCCTTGCCCAACCACCTTGGCAGAACTTGGCAGATTGGATACCGGCATTCCTCCGCAGATCAGATATGCGGCGCCTTGCAAGATGATCTGCAAAGCCAGGGTTCCGATCATCGGGAAAATGTTGGTCTTTACAATGATGATCCCGGTTACCAGCCCGATCAGCGTAGTCGCCAGAAGACCCAAGGCATATGCCGGGAATAGCCCCATCCCGAACTTTGTCAAAAGGACTGCTGCCAGGACAGATTCCAATGATATCACCGATCCCAGGGACAGGTCGATCCCTCCCGCGATCATGACGAACAGCAGGCCAATAGTGGCGATTCCCATGATAGAAGACTGCCGGACTACGGTAAAGAAGTTTGACATCGTCAAAAATGATTCCGGCTGCAGGCAGCCAAATAGTATAATCAAGAATATTAATATCACCAATACGAAATACTGCTTTATAAAACTTTTAAACTTATCCATTTTGCGTTCCTCCTAAGTCGTTATATTCGATGCATATCTAAGAATCTTATCCTGTGAGAACTCCTCTTTCTGCAGTTCCCCTACCACGTTTCCTTCCGCCATTACCAGCATACGGTCGGACATCCCCATAATCTCCTCCATCTCCGAGGATATCATGATGATTCCAAGGCCTTCCTGGGTCAGCTGATTGATCAATTCATAGATTTCCTGTTTAGCCCCCACATCAATCCCCCGCGTGGGCTCATCCAGAATCAATATTTTTGATTCGCTGGCAAGCCACTTTGCCACTGCTACTTTCTGCTGGTTGCCTCCGGACAGGTTTCCCACCAGCTGGTTGACAGATGGCGTCTTGATCCGCAGTGCATCCTTATACTTATTTACGCACGCATTTTCCTCTTTCTGGCTGATGAATATAAATTTCGACAGTTTCCTAAGTATGGGAAGGGTAATATTCCAGCGGATGGACATCTTAAGCAGTACTCCCTGGTTCTTCCGATCCTCCGACACATAGGCAATCCCATTCTCGATTGCATCCTTGGGCGAATTAATGACAGCCTTTTTTCCCTTTACATAGACTTCGCCGGAATATTTCTTATCGGCTCCGATAATGAGCCTGGCCATCTCGGTTCTGCCCGCGCCCACCAGGCCCGCAAGCCCTACGATCTCCCCTTCTCTTACGCAGAAGGATGTCTCCTGGTTGGAAGGCCCGCATACGCCTTTGACTTCCAGCAGCTTATCCCCATATTTGGGATTACGCTTCGGATAGGTCTCGGTAAGTTCGCGTCCCACCATGTCAAAGATCAGCTGATTCTTCGTAATATCCTGTATCTCAGCCGTCTTGATCATCTGCCCGTCACGCATGACCGTAACCCGGTCGGACAGTTCGAATATCTCATCCAGCCTGTGGGATATGTAGATAATGGACACTCCTTTTTCTTTTAATTTTCTGACTAGCTCAAAGAGTATCTCCACCTCGTTGTCCGTAAGCGGCGCCGTCGGCTCATCCATGATCAGCAGCTTTACATTCTTTGCAAGCGCCTTGGATATCTCTACCAGCTGCATATAGGCCACCGTCAGATCCTTGATCTTTGTATTCGGGCTAATGTCCGCATTCAGCGACTTCAGGATTTCCATCGTATTTTCCGTTAACTTCTTCTTATCTATGAACAGGCTGTTATTCACCTTGCTTCCCATGTAGATATTTTCTTCCACCGACAGATCCGGAGCAAGATTGAATTCCTGATAGATCGCCTCTATCCCAATCTCTCCCGACAGGATCGGATTTAGTTCCGGGTAATTCTTACCCTGGTATATGATGCTTCCTTCATCAGGCTTGATCGCGCCTGTAATAATCTTGATCAAAGTTGATTTTCCCGCGCCATTTTCACCAACCAGCGCGTGGACTTCCCCTCTCCTCACTGAAAGGGAGACGTTATCAAGGGCTACTACGCCCGGATATCTTTTCGTAACATTTTTAATCTCTAATATATGATCCATGTATCAGTCACCGCCTCATCCATTATCCATTCCTTAAAAAATTAATGGTATAGGTTGTACGCTATACCATTAATTCCTGTCATTTACTATTCCTGACTTGCAATATACTCGTCTACGTTTTCTGGCGTGATCGGATCAAGCGGGAACAGGACTTCTCTTTCGTCCAATTTTCCTTTTTCCGTCAGCTCGATTGCCATATCGATGAAATAGTCCGCATGGAGCAGCATATTCGTGGTAACCGTGGCTTTGAATGCGCCGCCTTCTTTTAACGCAGCCAGAGCATCGTCTACGGCATCCCCGCCGAACATTCCCAGCTTGTCATTCTTAATGCCCGCTGATTTGAATGATTCGTATACGCCCAGCACGCCTGCGTCATTGATGCCTACAACCACATTTAAGTCAGAGTTGGACTGCACCCATGCGTCTCCTACATCCACGCCTTCAGGGGTGTAGCCTGCTTTGGCGGTAACTACTACCTTGGCATTAGGAGCAAGTTCTTTTAATGCTGCCAGGATTCCTTCTTCTCTGGTTACCAGGAATGGATAATCTGGATAGTTGCACACGCCCACTTTGACGGTATCAGACTCTTCGAAATTCTCGTTGATCCAGTCTGCGGCATTCTTTCCAATAGCGTATCCATACTCATAGTTGTCGATTCCGATGAATCCGGAAGTTCCCTCGATATCAGAATCATAAGAGATAAATTTAACGCCGGCGTCCTCTGCGTTCATTGCCGCGTCCTTAAGCGCGTCTGCATCCGTAACGTGGCAGATGATCGTGGTGCATCCAGCCTCCACGAAGTTCTCGATTCCGGTAATCTTATCGCTGATCTCCGGGCACTCCTTTACCGTGAGCGTTACGCCCTTGCTGTCAGCATCATCCTGCATCTTCTGCACCAGGTGCGCGAAGAATGCATCTGACATATCGCTGACTACAAAGCCAATCTTTACATCGGATGATTTCTCGGATGACTTCTTGTCGTCAGACTTATCGTCTCCTTTACTCCCGCACGCTGCCAGGGAAAGGATCATTGTTAGAACCATCGCTGCTGCCAGCACCTTTCTCCACATCTTTTTCATTCTTTTTCCTCCTTTTGGTTATTTGATATGTGTAGTATAACCTTCCGGAGGCTCCCGGACAATGCCGGGGATTTTGGAATATGTGCACTTTTATTAGAAATACTCGGAAAATGCTTCTTTTTCTACTTCCCTGATGATCCGATTTCCCTCAATGACAAGGATTCGGTCGCACAGCGGCAGCAGATGAGATATATTGGCGCTGCTTAATACGATCCCCGTTCCCTTGCTTTTAAATTCCAGCAGCAATGCCTCCAGCTGCTGCCTGGATACGGCGTCCAGCCTGAGGAATGGCTGAAAGCAGAATAGAATCTTCGGCTTCGTAAGCTGCCATCTGCGGTAGATGATCTGCATGGCATCCCTTCTGCTGACATTGACCATCTCCTGGTTGATCCGGCTATTCTCGCAGATCTCCATTCCAATTCTATCCAGATATCTTTTCACCCTACCGTTAATAAAGCACCCGCACACGGTAGTCTTCTTATAAACAGCCATCTCCATATTCTCCCTGACGGTAAGATCCGGGAAGATCAGTGACTGGTATTTATTCCCATCCACCACGCCGATATGGCTTCTCACCAGTTTATACTCAGAATCCGCCTTATAGGGTGACCCGTCTACGATCAGGCCGCCGCTATAGCTTCTCCTGCCCAGAAGCAATCTGCGCAGTTCTCTGCTGAACTTATCCTGGAGGTCATAGACGCCAAGCATCTCGCCCTGCCTGCAGCAAAAATCCAGCCCATCAAAATAATCATTCTGTATATTCTCTGCCTGGAAGATGATCCTGCTGCCCGCCTTAGACTCCTGCACCGACTCCTTTGGACCTTTCTTTCCAATCATGCACTCAAACACTTTCTGCCTGTCGTACTCTTCCTTATAGAACATCTTACAGTTCCTTCCCTGACGGATGACCACGACCTTATCGGAACTTTCCGTAATCGCGTCCGGATAACTGTTGATCCACAGCACGGATATGCCTTCCTGCTTGAAGCGTTCCAGTATCTCCACGATCTGGCCGATCCGCTCAAAGGAAAAGTCGTCCAGAATATCGTCCACCACGATCAGCCTGGCACGCTTCACATATGCCCGCATCAGACGCAGGATATAGCACTCGTACCGGTTCAGCTCATTGGCCTTTTTATCCGGGGCGATCTTAATCTCGAACTGTTCCAGCATCCTTCGCGCCTGCAGTTCCATCTTCTTCTTTGATACGCTGAACTGGAAATAATTGATCTTCTCAATAATATACAGGTTCTCGGCCACGCTCAGGTTCGGAATGATCAGTTCTTGATTTCCGATAAAAAATATCCCGTTGGATCTTTCGACGGGCAGTTCCTTCCCTTTTTCATACTTCTTTCCCGCAAACCATACCTCTCCCTTATCCGCACATTCATCACCGAACAGGATAGAATATATCTCTTCCTTTCCGCTTCCTTCCAGCCCGATCAGATTCATGATCTCGCCGCTCAGAATCTCGACATAGAACTGATCCAGCACTTTGCTGCCGGCCTTTTCTTTTGTAATATTTTTCAATAACAGAACATTCTTTTTCATGGTCAACTCATATATTCCTCAATCTGATATAGAAGCGGCATCGATATATGCACCTGTGTCCCGACTCCCAGGTCGCTGACGATCACCATGTACGCCGCATCCCCCCAGTACAGTTTCAGCCTCTTTTTAATATTCCTGATGGCAACGCCGTTATGCCGCCGTCCTCCTGTCTCGGAGGATTCCTCTTCTTCTCCGTCTTCATAATCCCGATTCAGCTCGTCTACCTTCTCCTGGGACATTCCCAGACCATCATCCGCAACATTAATCTTCAGGCTGGAATCCGCTGCAGTGATATGTATCTTGATATTTCCCTCTCCCATCTTAAGCTCCAGTCCATGATAGATGGCGTTCTCAATCACCGGCTGAAGGAGCAGCTTGGGAATGTAGCAGTTCTCTACCTGGCTCTCTTCTACATCATGGTACACTATCTGACAGGATATCTTGTCCCCGAACCGGTTCTTCTGTATATTAAAATAGTTCATGCTGTTCTTTAACTCATCTTTCAGGAATACGAATGTCTCTCTCCTGCTGATGTTATAGCGGAAATAATTGGCCAGGGACGCCGTCATGTCCGCAATCTTCCTGTCACCGTTAAGTAAAGCCTCTCCCCGTATGACTTCCAGCGTGTTATAGAGGAAATGCGGATTGATCTGGTCCTGAAGGTTATTAATCTCGGCATTCTTCATCAATATCTCCGCGTTCTTCTGCTTAATGGCCATAGAATCCAGGGAGGAGATAATGCTTTTGATCTCCCGGAGCATGTCGTCATCTTCTTTGATCTGCTCATGGTTCAGATCCCTGATGATCTGCTCCAGCCGAAGGTTGGGCTTGTAGATGCTTCGGTAGAAGACCGTATAATAGCCTGCCCCCAGCGCAATCTCCGCCAGAATAACGAACAGGCGCAGATACCGGCTTTCTATCATGCCGGTCATCAGAATCGCTGAGACAATCACCAGAAGCAGGTAGATGAGCACTCCTGCCAGGATGATTTTCTTTATCTTCTTCGATGAATATTTTCTCTTATCCATGTCTTCCCCTTTATGAATACAGTTTTCTATATTCGGACGGCTTAAGCCCTACCTGCTTGGAGAACTGCTTGCTGAAATACCTGGCATCTTGATATCCTGACTGGTGCGCGATCTCGCCGATGCTTAGATTCGTCTCCACCAGAAGCCGGCTTGCCTGCTTCACTCTGCAAAGAATCAGATACTCCGAGTAAGTCATGCCCGTCTCCTTCTTAAATACGGAACTTAGATATGAGGCATTCATATCCACCAGTTCCGCCAGCTGGCCAAGGCTGATCTCCTCCATATAATTTTCTTCGATATACTTCTTTATTTCCCGGATTGGCTTGATATCTTTTGACTTCTTTTCCTCCGCTGCATATTCCAGCGTCTCTCTGATCAGATCTTCCGTAACAGCCAGGAGCATCTTCTCGCTTCTGATGTTGTCTGTGCTTACATTCCATTTTTTCAGGTTTCTTTCATATTCCTCGCTGTACAAGTCCTGCTGCTTGCAGTAATCAGTCAGTAAATCTACGTATGCGATCAGGATGTCGAAAAACAGAATGGGTGAATAGCTGCCGCCACTATATCTGATCTCTCTGAGCGTAGCGGCCAGACATTCCTGGGCGCCTCTGATATCGCCTGATACCACCTTAGACAGGTAGGCCTGCTTCTTGCCCTCTGTCACGATCTTATCAATATCATAGGGCTCGAACTGATAATTCTCCAGATAAATGATATTGGTATTGCTGATCCGGATCCGATACTTGATCGCGTCAATGGCCGTCTTAAGACAGAGATTGGATTCCAGGAAATGATCCATCTTACGGCCTACCCCCAGTACCACAGAGAACCCTTCGAACCGGTCTATATATTTCTTAATCTCCTCATACATCTCTTCTATCTTCTTCCTGACCAGCGCCTCCTGCTCGAACTTATAATTCACCAAGGTAATAATCCCCGAATGCATCTCTGTGGTAATATGCTCCTCGCACACGTCCCCCAGAATATCGGTATATTTCTCCAACTTTTCGATCATAGAGCCGATGCTTTCTTCCTCCCCTCCATCTGTATCAACCTTGATAAATACCGCCTGGAACACGCCTTCTTTAAAACTGGTGCTGTATTCCTGGTTAATGCTGTTGCAGTCGGCAATCTTCCTGCTTTCCTGCTCTCCGAACAGCATGGAAGTCAGGAACCGTTTCTTCATCTTATCCCGAGTCTCCTGAATCTCCAATTCCAGCTGGTTCCGGTAATGATCATGCTGCTTTCTGCTTAGAATGGAATCCTTGATCTCTTCTGCGATTTCCTGAAGCTTATCCTCCTCGATCGGTTTTAAAAGATAATATTTGACACCGTACTTCATTGCATTCTGCGCGTACTCAAACTGCTTAAAGCCGCTGATCATAACGAATTCTGCCTCTATCCCGGCCTCCTTCGTCCTTTTTATCAATTCGATGCCGTCATATCCCGGCATTCGGATATCAGATATGATGACGTCCGGCTGTTCCTTTCGGATCATTTCATAGGCATCCACCCCAGTGTATGCCATCCCTACAATCTCGTACCCCAGCGCATTCCAGTCAAGCAATTGGGATATCAAGGAACATATCATCTTCTCATCATCTGCTATCAATACTTTTAACATACCATTCACCCGCCCCTGACTCATTAATAAACCGATAACTACTTTATAATAGTTTATTCTTTACTAAATGTCGAAAGATGTCAAGCATCCATTGTTACATTCCCCTGACCACAATTGTACAATTCTAATAAACAAAAAAATGATTTATGTAAAATTCTATCAAAAATTCGTCATTTATTACACAATTTTTCGTCATTATTGTTGACAAATCAGAAAGTCAAGAATATGATGAAGGAAGGGAGCAGATTATTGTTTTATTGACGGTATCGCAGATACGGTTAAGCAATAGTCAAAATAATATAATACAGGGGGAATACATAATGAAAAGACATGGCCGGGTATTGGCGGTTCTGACCGCTTTGATCCTGACTGCTAATCTTGCGTTTACTTGTTATGCGCAGGAAAATTCTGACGGCTCGTCAGAAAGTACAGGGGAGAAATCAAACGAGACGATAACGATTACAGGCGGCATCGAAACCAGGGATCCACAGGAAGATCCGGGTGAGGCAGATGAGACGGAAGTTACAGAAGAGCCACAGGCAGCGCCAGCGGAAGGCGATGTGCCGGAAGGAACATCCGACGCTTTTTTGGCTGTACCAGCATCTGAAGAGGTGGCTTCAAACGACCTGCCGCTTATTTTAGAGGGAAATACTTTATATACTTATGGCGTTCCGGTCGTCATCAAAAAAGATGACTCTGACCAGAAGGCCTATATCTATGACGGTTCTGGCAATGAAAAGCTGATTGCAACGCCAGTAGGTTCTTTGACCATCTACGGCGGCGGCAAGAATGAGCCGGTAAATGGGGATATCAATATCGTAGTTGACAGCGTAAACATAGGAACTATCTACGGCGGCGGATATTCTGACGGGACAGGCAATGCAGATGTAAATGGCAGCGTTTCTATCACTGTCAAAGGAAATGCCGATGCCTCCAAGGTATACGGGGGCGGATATGCCGTTGGCAAGTCCGAGAACGCCAATGCCAATGTTACCGGCAGCGTTTCTATAGATATTTCTGCAATTCCTGTTGGCAACCATGGTAATATCTATGGAGGCGGATACGCCGTTGCCAGCGGGGCTTATGATGCCTCCGCCAATGTGGGGTCATCCAGCACTTCCATATGCGGTCGGACTTACTCCGTCCGGGGCGGCGGTTCGGCTTCCGTAACAGGGGGAGCCTCCGGCAATGCCACGGCAGACGTAAAAGGAGCGGTACAGATTCAGTTATCTCAGGTAGATATCCGGGAGGTCTACGGCGCAGGCTCTGCAAATACCAGTTCAACCGCGGCCGGAGGCAGCGCCCAGGCGAATGCTGAATCCGTCGATATCCAGGTGGATGGCAATGAGATGATGATGTTATATGGAGGCGGTTCCGCATCTGGTTCTTCTGTTGCCAATGTATCCGGAAAGGTTTCTATTGATATAAAAAATTGTTCCAACCTATATGGATACACCATTGGTGGCGGCGATGCCAGCAGTGGCGGCAAGGCAAATGTCGGCGAGACTGCCATCCATATTACGAATTCTGTAACACCTGTGGAACAACAATTTGGCAGTTGGGTAGCCGCGGCAGTATACGGCGGCGGCACGGCGAATGGAAGCGGATCCCAGGCCAATGTGGCAGGAAGCATTAGTCTGGCAATCAGCGAAGGCGATACCGGAGCCATAACTGGCAACATCTACGGCGGCGGCGATGCCAGCAAGGGAGGTTCTGCCAAGGCCGGTTCCATCCATATTGCCCTAGATGATATAAGCGGTTACTTCTGTGAAGAAATGGGCGACGGCGGCACGCAGTGCTATCCTTCTATATGGGCCGGCGGATGCAGTGACGGAGCCGAAGGAAGCAAGGCTGGCGGGGACAGCACAGCCGTCACGCTTACTTCCGCTACCGCAGAGCATATCTGGGGAGGAGTGGAGAATTCCAGCAATCCGGAAGCCATCAGCGGTAGTTCCACTCTGATACTGAACGACAGCGCCGTAACCGAAACGGTTACCTGTTTTGACAGCATTACATTAAATCAGCCGCTTCATATCACTGCATTTCTCGGAAAGCAGGACGGCGTGCCTACGCAATTGATCGATAACGGCATCAAAGCCGGCGATATCATCGTATCCTGCGATGATACAGATTCTGACACAGGATGGTTCTCCCTTAAGGACGGGGAACTGGACTATGAGGTAACGGATACGCAATCCATCTGGAGGATCAAGAAAGTTCCCGGACCGGACACCGACTTCGAAGTCCACGTTGACGCTTCCACGCCCGATGTCAAAGTATCGGTGAATAATTCTGCGCAGATGGCAGAACAGCTTCTGGACGATACTGACCGGCAGGATATCAGCGCCGGGAATACCATCGGCTTCCACTTGCGCATGAAGGAACTGGAAGCGGTCGATGATACATTGGCCGAGGCAGTGCAAAATGCCCTGGCCGAGGATCAGGTACTGGCTTTACACTTGGATATCAACCTATTTAAGATAAGAAACGGCGCTGAGACACAGCTTAGCGAGGCCTCCGCGCCAATACGCCTTACAATCCAGATCCCGGAGAAGTTCCGGGAAGGCCTGGATGACTCGGAGGAACTGGTATTCTCTGTTATCCGCGTCCATGAACAGGAGGATGGAACGCTAAAGACGGATATTCTTAGCGATCTGGATAACGACGATTCTACGATCACCATTGAGACAGACAAGTTCTCGCTTTACTCTTTGGCCTATAAGAAGCAGGCAAAGAGCGAAGGCAATCATGGCGGTAATGGAAATGGAGGCGGCCAGGACGGCAGTTCTGCAAATGCCAGGGCGGCCAAGACCGGGGATACCGCAAGACAGAATGAGTATGGCTTGCTCGCGGCAGCATCGCTGGCGGCTCTCATCCTGCTATCACGTAAAAAATTCAAATAATCCAGCCTAATCCAGCGCGTAAAATGCAGTTCGTTCTTCCACTGCATTTTACGCGCTGATTCATGTCAGGAAATCATCAAAAGCGCATTCCCACATTGAGTTTTTAAATCGCCTGGCTTATAATGGTAATAAATATCTACAAGGGGGACAATCTCTGTATTTGACCCGGAAAGAGGTGGAAATATGATTCAGTCAGGCAAGGCAGCCGAAGTGGTTCAGGAATTCCTTCATGCATACCTGGTTCAGCGGAATATAGAACGTGCATCAAAATGCCTCACAGAGGACATCCATTGGAATGGAAAGGATCTGGTGATCCAGGCATTGCGGGCTACATTCTCTCAAGTCCCGTACTCCTGCCGGATCGAATATGACGACATCCGGGAAACCTCTATCGCGGCTCACTGTGCCGTAGTCCTCCTTGCCGCCTCTGTATTCCCGGATGTTCCCGGTACCGATGCGCTCAGGTTTGAGGTCACCGCTACCTGCGTCGAGGAAGGCGGACTATACCGGATCGCCTCCATCCATGCCTCCGCCCCGGATGCCTTGCAGGAAGAGGCTAAGTTCTTTCCTTCTTCTTCTATCGGCCGTGCCGAACTGGACCGTCAGCTTGGCTTTAGGGCGCTGGACATTCTTGGAAAGAGTATTCCCGGCGGCATGATAGGCGGATATCTGGAGCCAGGCTTTCCTCTCTACTATGTCAATGACTTCCTTCTGTCCTATCTGGGCTATACCTATGATGAATTTAACCGTGCCATTAATGGCATGGTTATTAACTGCATCCATCCGGATGACCGTAAGGCTGTGGACGAGCAGGTTGCGAAGGCATTTTCGGAGGGCAGTGCCTATGAGATTCAATACCGCATGAAAAAGAAGAATGGGGATTATATCTGGGTGAATGATATTGGCAAAAAGGGGCTTTCCGAAGATGGACATAAGGTCTGCATAAGCGTTATCCGTGATATCTCTTTGGAGGTAGAATCCAGGGAGGGATTAGAACGGCAGGCCCGGAGGTACAACCACCTCTTCGAGTCTGTTCTCTGCGGCATCGTCCAGTATAAGCTGACGCCCCAGGGAGTCATATTTATCAATGCGAACCGGGAAGCCATCCGTATCTTCGGATACACGCCGGAAGAATTCTGGGCCAAGAAGAACTGGGATCTCACGGCCCTTATCGCCAGTGAAGACCGGGTCCGCATCCTTAAAGAGATCGAGACCCTCCAAGCTCCAGGAGATAAGAGTCCCTATGAATACCGCCTCCTTCAAAAAGGCGGTACCCCCTTGTGGATCATCGGCAGCGCGGAGGTCATTCTGGATATTGACGGAGAACAGGTGATCCAAAGCGTATTTCTTGACATTGACAGCCGAAAAAGGGCAGAACTGAGCAACCGGCGCTTATCCGAACAGCTTGAGGCCAGCAACGAGATTCTCCATCTGGCACTGGAACATACCACAACCTGCGAGTTCTACTACTACCCCCAAACCCGGGAGTGCCTTGTTCCGCCACGCACCTGCTCTATCTATCATTGTCAGGAAAGGTATGGCAATATGCCCTATGATTTTGCCACTGACCAGGTGGATCCCGCGTATCATGAGGCCTTCTATAAAATGTATGAGTGCATAAGCCAGGGGGAGCGGACTTCATCTTGTGAATTTCTGGCGCAAGACGGCGTTTATTGGTGCCGGGTAACCCTTTCTGTCATACTTGCCAATGAAGACGGCTCTCCTCAGCTGGTCATCGGTATTACAGAAAATATTACCCACCAGAAGGAGATAGAGGCAGCGCTGATAAAAGCCCGCTCTCAGGATGAACTGACCGGCCTTTATAATAAGGAAAGCGGCATCCAGATGGTAAAAAATTACCTGGCGCACAGGCCAGCCGATGAGCATGGGGTAATGATGCTGCTTGACATGGATAATTTCAAAGAAATCAACCAGAAGGAAGGCAATGTATTTGCCGATGCCCTCCTTCTGGAGGTTGCTGACATTCTCCGTGCCGAATCCCCCCAGGACAGTATTTCCATGCGCCTGGGCGGGGATGAATTCATGTTCTTTGTCAAGAACAGTAATAAGGCCCAGGCCTCCGTCATCGGACCCAGAATTGCCCGCCAGGTACAGAGTATCCTGGCTACTCCAGAAAAGGATATTCACGTATCCGTCAGCATCGGCATGTGCAGCACGGAAGTGACGGGTGAGTATCATGCGCTCTACCGCTGTGCGGAGAGTACCTTGAAATATGTCAAAGAACATGGAAAGGGACAGGCTGCCTGCTATCTGGATACGTCCAATGAACTTGGAGTGTTCCTGACCCAGTTGTATACGGACGAGCATCCTGTCAATGCCATCGAGCCGGATATCCCGCAGCCCAAGGGCGACTTTGTCGCTTTTGCGCTGGATCTTCTTGGCAAGGCAAAGAACCTGGATGACGCGGTCTTCCTGCTGCTTTCCAGGATCGGCAAATTATATCATTTTGACCGGGTATCCATTATCGAAGCCAATCCTTCTTACCTAAGCTATCACTTCTCTTACCAGTGGGCACGCAGCCGGGAGGATCTGCAGCTTGGGTGCAACTTTTATGCCGCTGCGGAGGATTTTGACGCCTGCGCCACTATGTACGATGAAGAAGGCCTTGCGGACCACAATGTGAAGGAAGGAATCTCCCGCTTCCCTTCCTGTCTCCACGCAGGTATATGGAACTATGGGGAATATGCGGGATCCATGAGTTTTGAAGTGGATCGTGAGAATTACCAATGGACCCCTGAGCAGCGGAAATTGTTAAAAGAGATGGTTAAGATTGTTCCTTCCTTTATCATGAAGTCCAAAGCGGATGCCGTAAGCCAGGCCAAGACAGATTTCCTCTCCAGAATGTCCCATGAGATCCGTACGCCCATGAACGCGATCAGCGGCATGACCACGATTGCCAAAAGCGTGCTGTCGGATCGCGAAAAGACTCTGGACTGCCTGGAGAAGATCGAATCGGCCAACACCTATCTGCTTGGCCTTATCAATGATATATTGGATATGTCCCGCATCGAAAGCGGCAAATTGGAACTCAACTATGAAACCGTGGATCTCTCCCATCTATTATCAAGCCTGGAATCCTTGTTCCGGGCCCAGGCCACGGAGAAGGGGCTTTTGCTGCGGATTGAGGACATGCGTGTTACGGACAGATGCCTCATCGCCGACAGCCTCCGCTTGAACCAGGTGCTGGTCAATATCATCGGCAACGCAATCAAGTTTACCAGCCAAGGCTCTGTCACCTTGCGTGTGGAGGAATTAGAGACTTCGCCAAAGAGCGTGCTCAAGTTTTCTGTCCAGGATACCGGCATCGGCATCGAAGTTTCCGCAATGGAGCGGATCTTCAACGCCTTCGAGCAGGCAGATTCCCGCACTGCCTCCCTCCATGGGGGCACAGGGCTTGGACTGTCTATTTCCCGGAGCCTGGTACAGATGATGGGTGGTACGCTGGAAGTTCAAAGCCAGGTAGGCAAGGGCTCCCTATTTTACTTTACCCTTTCCTTCGAATATGCTCTGGCTTCGGCCTCTCCTATGGCCAACAGTAGTAAAAAGCCATCGGCGGCGCTTCCTGACTTCCATGGCTATAGAATCCTTCTGGCAGAGGACAATGAACTGAACCAGGAGATTGCCCAGACAATTCTTGAGATGAATGGATTTACCGTATGCTGTGCAAATGATGGGAGGAAGGCCCGGGATCTTTTTGTCAGCCACGAGCCCGGATACTTTGATGCAATCCTTATGGATATCCGAATGCCGGTAAAGGATGGCCTGGAATCGACCCGATGCATCCGCACCTCCGGCCGCCCGGATGCACGTACGATCCCGATATTGGCGCTGACTGCCAATGCCTTTGACGAGGACTTGAAGAAATCCATGGAAAGCGGCATGAACGGCCATCTCTCCAAACCAATCCAGGTGGAAGAACTGCTGGAGCTTCTAAGCAAATGTATCCGCCGGAATTCTACCGGATCATAGGCCACGCATCTGTCCCTATATAGAATGCCAATCGTATCAATAAAAAACTTACGGCGCATTACACAGCCCAGTAATGCGCCGTAAGTTTTTTATTGACATTTTTCTCCAAAAGGAATATGATAATTATAATAACTATTATTGTTTTTGGATTCATAATTACAGAAGGAGGAACACTATGGATAATAAAAAATTAACCAATGAAGTCGGCGCTCCCATAGCGGAAAACGAGAATTCACTGACCGCCGGCCCCCGTGGCCCGGTGGCATTGCAGGACGTCTGGCTTCTTGAGAAGCTGGCGCATTTTGACCGTGAAGTAATTCCTGAGAGAAGAATGCATGCAAAAGGCTGGGGCGCGTATGGCACATTTACCGTAACCCACGATATCACCAAGTGGACCAAGGCGAAGGTATTTGAGCCCGGCAAGAAGACGGATGTCTTTGTTCGGTTCTCCACGGTTGCCGGGGAGCGCGGGGCTGCGGATGCGGAACGTGATATCCGCGGGGTTGCCTGCAAGTTCTACACGGAAGAAGGCAACTGGGACCTGGTAGGCAACAATACGCCAACCTTTTTCCTGCGGGATGTACATAATTTCCCGGACCTTAACCGGGCAGTAAAGCGGGACCCGCGCACAGGCATGCGCTCGGCCCAGAATAACTGGGACTTCTGGACGCTGCTTCCGGAGACCTTCCATCAGACCACCATCGTAATGTCCGATCGCGGCATCCCTGCCACATTCCGGCATATGCATTTCTATGGCGAGCATACCTTCAGTTTCTACAATGCCGCCAATGAACGGGTATGGTGCAAGTTCCACTTCCACACCCAGCAGGGCATCAAGAACCTGACGGATGAGGAGGCTGAAAAAATTATCGCTATGGATCGCGAGAGCCATGGGCGGGACTTATATGAATCCATTGAAAAGGGCGATTATCCACGCTGGACAATGTATGTCCAGATCATGACGGAGGAACAGGCCAGGAAGCATTATGAGAATCCATTCGACATTACGAAGATCTGGCGCCATAAGGAATATCCGCTCCATGAAGTAGGGGTACTGGAACTGAACCGCAATCCGGAGAACTATTTTGCAGAGGTAGAGCAAGCCGCATTTACGCCGGCCCATGTCGTACCGGGCATCGGCTTCTCGCCGGACAAGTTCCTGCAGGGCCGCCTCTTTGTATACGGCGATGCTCAGCGCTATCGTCTCGGCGTCAACTACAACCAGATTCCTGTAAACCAGGCCAAATGCGAAGTGCATGACTACCATCGGGATGGGCTTATGCGTACGGACGGCAACTATGGCGGAGCGCCCGCTTATTCTCCTAACAGTGCCGGAGACTGGGCCGCCCAGCCGGATGTGATGGAGCCGCCGCTTGATCTGTCAGGCGCGCTTTATGCGTATGACCCCAAGGATGATCCAACCGACGACTGCTTCCGGGCAGGCGGAGAACTGTACCGTCTGATGACCGAGGAGAAGAAGGCGCTGCTGATAGAGAATACGGCACGCAACATCGCGCCGGTAACCGACAACGTAAAATACCGCCATGCCGTTCACTGCTATCTGGCAGACGAGGATTACGGCCGCCGCATAACCGAGGCCATGGGGCTTGACTTTGGGAAGGTAAAAGAACTATCTGCCCTGTCACACAGCGAATTGGTAAAAGCAACCTTGAATCCATAAGTTCAATATTCAGGGAGGCAGGAGCATAGGACTCCTGCCTTCTTTTCGTCCTATGCGCTTGACATCCGACAACCTTTACATTAAAATAAGGTTGTCAGTATGTATATTTCAAGGAGAACAGCAAGCAATGAAACTTTCGACGAATGTACCTGTCTATGCGCAGGTCGCTTATGATATTGCCTCCCAGATCGCAAACGGAAAACTAAAGGAAGGACAGCGTCTTTCAGGACGTACCATTCTCAGTTCCCAGTATGGCGTATCTTCCGAGACGATACGCCGGGCTATGAATCTTCTGGCTAACATGAACGTAGTGGATATCCGCCAGAATGTAGGCGTAACCGTGGCATCTAGAACGCTCGCTATCGAATACGTGGAACAATACGGGATCGATAATGATCTTCGCGGATTGAAAGAACGGCTCAAGACTCTGACGCTTCAGAGAAATAAGCTGAACGAAGAGATCAGCAGCCTTTTTGAAAAAATCATGGCGCTGGAAGAACGTTTCCAGCACAGCGACCAGCTAAGGACTTATGAGTTTCCAATCCAGCCAGGCAGCGAGGCTGTCGGAAAGACGATTGGAGAACTAAAGTTCCGCCAGAAGACAGGCGGCACCATAGTCGCTGTCCGCGAGGATGGGGAAATCCAGTTTTCTCCCGGCCCGCAGACACTGCTTCATGAAGACACAATCATTGTAGTGGCATGTAACGCTGCCAATCTCAGTTATGTGTCCGAACTTGTCCGCTGACTCCTGCACGTTATTTATATCTTCATGGGAGGGCATTGGATATGAAAAAAATCTTGTTACTTTTTGCAGTCTTATCGTTATCAGCAATGACGCCTGTAACTATGGTATCTGCCGCAGATGAAAAGAAGGAAATCGTCTTCGCGGACGTGGGGTGGGATTCCATAGAATTGAACAATGCCATTGCAGGCCTGATTGCAGAAGAAGTCTTCGGCTACACCTGGTCAGAGGTTCCAGGCTCTACGCCAATCACCCATGAAGCCTTAATGAATAATGAGATCGATGTACACATGGAAGAATGGACGGATAATATCACCACTTATCAGGAAGATCTGTCTGCCGGAAAATTTACGGAATTAGGGGTCAACTTTGATGACAATTATCAGGGACTCTATATTCCCGCGTATGTAGCAAAAAAATACCCGGACCTTAAGACCGTTAAGGATCTGGCAAAATATCCGGAACTATTTGCGGATCCGGAGGATCCCGGGAAGGGGATTATCTACGGCGGGATTCCCGGATGGCAAGTTACCGAGATCATGCAGAAGAAAATCAATGCCTACGGTCTGGATCAATACTACAACTATGTCATTCCCGGAAGCAATCCCGCTCTTGATTCCGTCATCACTTCCGCCTGGGATAAGAAGACGCCTTTCGTAGCCTACTACTGGGAGCCTACCTGGCTGATGGGGAAATACGACCTTGTGCTGCTTGAGGACAGCCCTTATGATGCTGCCACCTTCCAGGACGGCATCGGCGCCTGCCCGGCAGTCACGGTTACGGTAGCGGCAAGCAACGAATTTACCAAGTCTAATCCTGATTTCTGCAAATTTCTCTCTAAATACCACACAGGTTCCAAATTGATCAGCGAAGGGCTTGCTTATATGCAGGAACATAAGGCAGACCACTCCCAGGCCGCCAGATGGCTGCTAAAGCAGCACCCTGAATTGATCGAAGAATGGCTGACGCCCAAGCAGGCTAAGACTATGGCTTCCAGCCTTCAGAATGGGGCGAATAAGAAAGGGACTGACTGGCTTAGCGGATTTCCTTTCGTACATAAGCCCAATACCGATGCCATCGATAATGCAGTCCGCCACTTTGCGGTTTCCGCAGAGCCTGTCCTTGAGAAGATCCAGGCCCTGCTTGGTGGAATGGTCAACGGATTCAAATGGCTGTTAGAGCACATTCCCTGGTTCTTATTCCTGATTCTGGTATTCCTTGCGGGATGGCGCGCAAAAGGAAGGCTTCGAACCGGCGTCCTGTATGCCGCAATCCTAAGCCTGGTGGGCATAGTGGGATTTTGGGATGAGATGATACTCACCCTCTCCATCGTGCTTGCCAGCGTCGTGCTTGCCCTTCTTCTGGGACTCCCTATCGGAATACTGATTTCTAACTCGCCACGTGCCAATCGCATCGTGCGTCCCATTCTGGACACGATGCAGACCATGCCCGTATTCGTATATCTGATTCCCGCCCTGCTTCTTTTCGGGCTTGGAAATGCTTCCGCAGTCATTGCAACCGTCATCTATGCCATAGTCCCCGTCATCCGCCTGACCAGCCTTGGCATCCGCCAGGTAGACAAGGAAGTGGTGGAGGCCGCGCGGTCTTTTGGCTCTACCAGATGGCAGACACTATTTAAGGTGCAGATTCCACAGGCAATCCCGACTATTTTGACCGGCGTGAATCAGACCTTGATGATGGCCATGGCAATGGTCGTGACCTGCTCCATGATCGGGGCCCGGGGTCTTGGAATGGAAGTCTTGAATGCGGTAAACCGTACGGAGATCGGCCGGGGTCTGATAGCCGGAGGCTGCGTGGTCATTCTGGCAGTCGTGATAGACCGTCTGACGCAGGGATGGTTCACCAGAAGCAAGACAGAGTCAGAAGCCAAGAGTGAAGAATAGCGAGGGAGGATGATGAATATGGAATGCAAAGACACTGTATTTGAAGTACAGCATGTAACGAAGCTATATGGCCTTAACAAGCCGGAGGCATCACATATGATGAGCAATGGAAGCACGAAAAAAGAAGTGCAGAAGAAAACCGGCGTTTCTGTAGCACTGTGGGATATCAATATGAAGATTCCCAGAGGCCAGATCTTCGTGATCATCGGCCTGTCCGGCTCAGGCAAATCCACCCTGGTAAGATGCTTTAACCAGTTAAATAAGCCGACCTATGGACATATCCTTTTTGAAGGAAAGGATCTTGCAGACCTTTCGAAAAAAGAACTCCTTACATTCCGCAGGGAAAAAATCTCCATGGTCTTCCAGTCCTTCGGCCTTATGAGCCACCGGGACGTGCTCGGCAATGTGGCTTATGGGCTGGAGGTTAAAGGCATCCCAAAAGCGCAGCGGGAAGAAAAGGCCATGGAAGTTATCTCTATGGTAGGGCTCAACGGCTGGGAGCGCCAGTCCTGCGCAAGCCTCTCCGGCGGTATGCGGCAGCGCGTAGGCATCGCCCGCGCCCTTGCCAATGACCCGGACGTGCTTCTGATGGATGAGCCCTTCTCCGCCCTTGATCCGCTGGTACGCCAGGACATGCAGTTTGAACTGCTGCAGATTCAGCGCAAACTGAAAAAAACCGTCATTTTCATCACGCACGACATTGATGAAGCCTTCAAGCTGGGGGATATGGTCGCGATCATGAAAGACGGAAAACTGATCCAGACGGACACGCCGGAACAGATGAGCGCGCATCCCGCTGATGAATACGTAGAAGCCTTCATCAACAATGCCGATAAATCCAAGGTTCTAAGCGTCCACAACATCATGATAACGCCAAAGGCCCTGATTAAGGAAGATGACGGCGTAGACCATGCCATCCGGGTGATGAAGAAGAACGAACTCTCTACCGTATATGTGGTGGATGCCAGCCTCCAGCTAGCCGGTATTCTTACCATCGCCGACGCAATCGAGGCCAAAAAGAACAGCCTCTCCATTCGTTCCGTTATCCATAAGGATGTCCCCACGGTAGATACGGATGCGCTTGTTGGGGATATCATGGGATTGGCGGCAGAAACAGCTTACCCGATCGCGGCAGTCGGCAAGGATGGACAGTTAAAAGGAATCGTAACCAAGGCCAAGGTGCTTTCTTCCCTGGCATAACCCGATTCAGCACTTCTATAACAATAATGTTATCAATTCGTACATTTTTGCAATTTGATTTTGATACAGGCAAATGGTATCTTGAACAGTAGAATGAACGATAGCATAAAGGAGGTACTATTTGAGATGAGTGTAGATGTGACGGCTAAAACAAAGTTGCTGGGAGTACTCGGAACCCCCATTGAGCACAGCAGTTCGCCAAAGATTCACAATACGGCGTTTGAAGCGCTCGGACTGGACTATGAATACCTTGCATTTGACGTCGGGCCGGAAACGCTCGGGCAGGCAATCGAGGGACTGAGGGCGCTCGGAGCCAGGGGATTCAGCGTCACCATGCCAAACAAGCAGATTGCGGCCCAGTATCTGGATGAGGTCAGCAAGGAGGGCAGACTCAGCGGTTCAGTGAACTGTGTGCTGAACGAAGATGGCCGGCTGAAAGGTTACAATACGGATGGATATGGATTTATGGAAACGCTTAGAAGCAATGGCGTTACCATCGAAGGTGCCAAGATGACTCTGATCGGAACGGGAGGCGCAAGCGCTGCCATCTGCACCCAGGCAGCTGTGGACGGCATGCGGGAAATCGCGCTGTTCGGGATTAAGGACCCTACGTTTGAGAGCGGGCGCAGGCTGGCCGAAAGACTGAATGAATCTACGGAATGCAAAGTAGAGGTGCTGGAACTGTCTGACGAAGAACTTCTCAGAAAGCATGTGGCGCAAAGCGATGTCCTCGGAAATGCAACGCCTGTAGGAATGGGGAAAATGGAAGGAAAGAGCCCGGTGAATGATACGAGTCTCTTCCGTCCGGGACTGGCAGTCATGGATGTAATCTACAATCCCAGAAAGACGAGATTTCTTGAAATGGCTGAGCAAAACGGCTGCACGATTATGAACGGGCAGAACATGCTCCTCTTCCAGGGTGCCAAAAGTTTTCACATATGGACAGGCCGAAAGATGCCGCTGGAACTTGTAAGGCCGATCGTGGAAGGACATTGAGAAGGGAATGGTCTATCTTTTTGTCTCTTCCAGTAGAAACCGGTAAAATTTACCGGCAGCTGGAGTAAAACTGTGCCCCTTTGAGGTTGCCATGTAAAATACGCGGTACAAAGGTTCCGGTCCAAAAGGAATCAGTTTCACGTCGTAATGCTCCAGCATTTTATTTTTAGGGATTATGGCAATCCCAAGATTGATGGATACAAGGGCGGCAGCGGCGTGATCCTCCTCCACTCGGCTGGATACGCTTGGAGTGATGCTGGCTTTTTCCAACTGCTGCTCCACGAAGCTTGTCTTGTCCAGCGGAAGGATAAAGTCATAGCAGGCCGCCTCCTTTAAGGTCACGGTATGCTTTCTCGCAAGCGGATGATGCCTGGAGACCATAAGTACATATTCCTGCCTCGTGATCGGACGCAGCTCGACGAGGGGTTCATCTTCTACGTAAGAACAGAATCCCACATCGCAGCTGCCTTCTTTTATTTTTCTAATAATATCTCTGGAATTCCCCTGGTAAAAATGAAAGTGTATATTCTTATTCTCCGGGGCGTCCAGAAATTTCTTCACCAGATGCGGGACAAAGGACGGGCTCAGCGCATAGATGAAAGCAAAGTCAATCGTTCCCTGCCCTGGATCAATGAACTCTTTTAATACGGACACTCCTTGGTCGATCTCTCCTACGCCGCGGCTGACATGATCTAAAAATATTTCCCCCTGCTTTGTGAGAATAATGTTGCGCCCCTGCTTTTCAAACAGCGGGGTTCCAAGTTCTTTCTCCAGCTGGGCTATCATTCTGCTCAGAGAAGGCTGGGCTATCTGGAGTTCCTCCGAAGCACGGGAATAATGAAGGGTACGGGAAAGCGTGCAGAAGGCACGCAGCTGATTCAGATTCATATGGCTCCTCCTTAATTAGAATTATCATAACACAAATGTTATAAATTATAAAGATAAATGAAATTGTATATGCACTTCGTTAATTTTATACTTATCTCAGATGTGAAGAACCTGAAAATAAAAAACGGAGGACAATATGATGAAATCAATTGGTGTGGCGGTAATCGGATGCGGATTTGCCGGAAATTTTCATTCAAACGCATGGGTAAAGGTTAATTATCTGGATATCAAGCTGAAAGCCGCGGTTGACAGCCAGATCGAGCGCGCGGAATCATTGAAGGAGAAGTGGAATTATGAATATGCAACGGCGGATTACGAGAAAGTACTTTCCGACCCGGAAGTGGATATTATTGACATTACGCTTCCCCCGTTTCTCCATCTGCCTTTTGCCTATAAGGCAATGGAGGCAGGCAAGCATGTTATCTGCGACAAGCCTCTGACCGGGTATTTTGGAGATGAGACGGATGAGAAGCCGGTGGGGGACAAAGTTTCAAAAGCGAAAATGTATGAAAGAATTTTAAAAGACCTCAAGGAGGCAAAAGAGAAAATAGGAAACAGCGACAAACTCTTTATGTATGCGGAAAACTATATTTATTCCCCTGCCATTGTAAAGGCAGCGGAAATTCTGAGAAAGAAAAAAAGCCGCGTGATCTATATGAACGCAGAATGCAGCGTTCACGGATCTACCTCGCCGCTGTCCAAAGACTGGAGTCTCGTAGGAGGCGGCAGCATCATGCGTCTTGGCTCTCACCCGATTGCTGGCGTGCTGTATCTGAAACAGGTGGAGTCCGAGATACGCGGCTATAAGATCAAGCCAGTAAGCGTCGTCGCGGATACTGGAAGAATTGTAGCCGATTTCCCGGAAGAAGATAAGAAGCATATCCTGAGTAAATTTAATGATGTGGAAGATTTCGGACATATCACGCTTACCTTCTCCGACGGCACAAAAGCAGTTATACTAAGTTCCGAACACTATATGGGGGGAATTCAGAATCATATTAATCTCATCACGAATGACGGAGTTCTCGAGTGCCTCATGACGCCTCCAAATAACATGAGAAGTTTCTTTATGGACGATGAGGGACTGGATGACGTCTATATCTCCGAGAATCTGAAGTGTAAAACCGGCTGGAACAATGTGTTTGTGGCGGAGGAGACATTAAGAGGCTACACAGCGGAATTACAGGCGTTTGCTGAGGATGTGGCCTATAACAGAGAGCCTGAATCAGGAATCGATATCGCGCTGGAGACAACAAAGATTATGTATGCCGCATATCTTTCCGCCGAGAAAGGCAGAAGAATTGAACTTTAAATAGAGCGCCAGGATGAAAGGACGTACTATTTTTAGAAAAAAAACTGGCAACGCGATGTCATTTAATCATGCATCTCGTTGCCGGCTCTTTTTTAAGTTTGTTAGATATTAATTTTCGTCTTATTAAAAAGGCGCCAACCAGAATCGAACTGGTGATAGAGGTGTTGCAGACCTTTGCCTTACC